>Ga0209367_1008291_pt1 | contig 14207 bp, 7 predicted proteins | sample WorMetLIZISLAND2_FD_187412 | JGI IMG/M metagenome (GOLD analysis project Ga0209367, IMG submission 187412) | Marine gutless worms symbiont microbial communities from Max Planck institute for Marine Microbiology, Germany - Olavius geniculatus... ... | reverse complement strand
GCAAAAGAGTGAATTACGACGAAATGGATGAAGATAGACTACGATTACCTGCGAACAGGAACTGCTATAGGCTTTCGCGCGTCTCGTGAGCTTTGCTCAAACTACTTGTTATTGTCCACATCGTCGCCAATTGTTAACGGATTTTCAAAATCTTTTAACTGTTGCAGTCCGTGAACAATTAGCAATAAACTGATTAATAAACGTCCCACCTCACCTTAACTGTGTCTCTACACTACCTTGTGAAATATATATGTAAGAAAAATAACAATAATAAGCGATTTCTACAGACATTAGCAATAAATCATGCAGAGTCGCTGGCGAGAGCGTGAACTTGTAAGGGCTTTCTAACATGTTAGGCCTACAATTATGTGATAGTTTATTGAAAGAATAAAGCGATGATCTAACCGTAGCTTCGTGCATGTGCACGCCGTACATGGCCATGTTCTTCGCGTTCTCCAGATAGTGCAGTTCCGCTTCCCCGGGACTTTGGCCACTGCAACATGCACCAACCAAAACATTAACATATTAATTTATAATATTAATTTACTGAAGTAGGCTAATCAGCATTTGACGACAGCGAACTTTTATACAGATGTTCAACTAAGTTGTTCAACTAAAGACATGCAGAAAAATTGATTCGCTGTAGACTTGAAGGAAGAGGGAGCAGGTGATGTGTCCTACGAAAAAGGCAGAAAAATTTCTTGCACAAGTGTGGTTTTGCCAACAGCAGTATTGTGAAGTTACTAGCTAAAAGACGTTACTAAGAACACTGTTTTCCACTGTTCTCTGTCTATCTGTTTTTACGCGCGACAGCAAAATGCTTCGCGCGTCTTAGCCATCGTCGAGGTGTCTGTCCGTCCGTCTACAGTCCGTCTGGCACACTGTGGTATTGTGTCAAACAGACGCAAGCTATGATCACGAAATCTTCACTGTGGACTGCCATAAAGACTCCAGCTTATCGTGACAAAATTTCATGCCCCTGGGTGAGGGGATTCCCCTTTAACGAGGGCGTCAAAGAGGGTACCCCTAAAAACGTTATTTTGTCGTCATTGGCTTGTATAATGTGAAAACGGTTGCAGATAGGCACAAACATGCCGCTTATCATAACACGCACTGGTGATGGGCTTTATAAATTTATCAACATCGATGACCTTGAACGACCTTGAGCTCCCAAAATAAAGGTTTTTGGTGAAATTTTCGCAGTTTTTGGCTGCAACACACATCTCAAGTGTGATTTGCGATAAAGTGGATAGAGATAAAGTAAGATAACCTGCAAACAGGAACTGCTGAGGCTGTCGCGCGTCTCATGAGCTTTGCGCAAATTACTTGTGTACCTTCTGTATGTGGCCTGTCCGTCTGTCTCTGCCTTTTTGGCACCGAAATATTTTGGGGAATAAAGGTTGATATATTACACATTTTGGTCCACTATATACAGATATATAACTATATATTGGCAAAGAAAGATATCTATATGAGTAGAATAGCAAGACATCTTATCTGCTTTCGACGACATTTTGAGAAAATTAAATACAACTTTCTACCCGATTCCTTTTTCGTGTTTTAATGTTTTTGTTAAGTTTTTTGATAAATAACCTACTGCAGATTTGTTTGCTATGAATAGCATCGTAAATAAGTGCATATTTAAGTAACATCCTGAAGAACTCTGTAGCCTTGTTTGTAGTTAAGACGTTTTACCATAAACAAATGTAGATATGATTTTTTTGCCAGTCTGCCATCGATGTGTATCTGAGAGTCAAGCCCGTCGACAGCCACAGTGGGGCCCGGGAAAATGTTTTCGCGGGGCCCCTATTGGAAAAAAAATTTTGAACTTTTCTTTTTAAAATGGCCCATTTTTATGTACTTTATATTTCTGAGCGACGGCGGGCCCCCAAACGTCGCGGGACCCGGGGTAACTTACCCCTACCCTTCCCTCTCGACGGGTCTGCTGAGAGTATGAGTTGACCACCGGTGAGTGCGATGGAGCTCGGAGATTCGCTCGAGCAGTTCTTCGGTCTGTGACGGCGCGAAGCGAACACGTTTGATGTACTCGATGCCGGAGCCGTGTTCGTCGACGTCATATTCGCCCAGCTGAGAAACACACGCGTATGAACCGAGCAGAGCCAGCGTCACGAACGAACACGGCAATCTACGCACGACCACGACACATTTTCTCATACACACACCTTCTATATACACTGAATCGATGTCTTTTGAATGTTGTCTTTTCTGCTTCTTCCGCTTCTGCTGGGATACGCTGCAGAAGCAATACTGATGTCAACGAAGCGGGAAAATGTCCGGCGGACCTATGGTCGGGAATGGATGTTGGCTGTAGGTGACTCCGGAATGCTTCTCATGAAGGATCATCAACTATGTCATCCGCCGGACGATTCCAGTCGTCTGCCAAAGGAATGTGGTTGTTTTTACCTCTATCTCAGTCTAATTGTTAGTATCTAATTGTTAGTAAATGTCTTAGTCTTACTACGCCGAAAACATTTGTCACGAACTTTGCACTTGTTTTCATAGATGTTTTTTAAAAATTTAAACCGACCGGACTAACGGTCCAACTGATAGCACGATCTGTCGTCTGTCCGTCTCTCTGCCGTCTGTCTGTCAGTCGTCCGTAACGCATACATGTATTGTAGCTGAACGGTACGTCGTAGGGGGTCAGCGACGGTGCGGTATCACGTGATAAGGTGGTAGTAAGTTCCTGTATGCTATCAATAGTAACCATGTCGCTATCTGCAGCGGTTTGGCCGCAATTTGCAAAGCACGTATTTGTGGGCAAGCGGTGCCAGAAGGTCACGTTATATTGGACGTTATGCCAGTAAGCAAAAAACTACGTTCACAGGTATGGTCGGCTTCCCCTAGCGATAGCTAAACTCTTGTGGCGTTTGCTGACATCGTCGCCGAAGGAAGGAGATCATGTTCTTAGATCTGTCTGTTTAATATGTTATGTCTGTTCGCCAGTTTACTAAAAGTTGTAAACGAATCTTGTTTTTAAAAAAATGTTTCTAGACGTGGTCCAAAAATTAAACAATCGATCAGATCCTTTGTAGCAATCCGGATCCGAATTGAAAAAACAACATTTACTGGCCACTGCGATTAATGGACAGCCGAGATATAAACACAGTTCACGGCTGCGCTCGGCGAAGGTTTGTATATTCCAGTTTTTTTTATAACGGTAGCCTAATTGGACGTTAGTCTCATTGCACCGATATAACTTGCATGGTAGGCCCAGTTGATGTTTAACCGCTATCGGTTACATTTCTTAAGAGCCGGTTTTAACTTGCAATTGCATTTAAGTGTTGACTCACCTTCCGTCGCAGATGTCTTCTCGAACTTGTAGGTAGATCTGGTATCTACACAATACGACCATAAAACTAATAATATAGATATAGATAGTACACTGCGACCAACATATTGAAGAAAGTTATATTATATCAGTACTATGTCTGCAGTAATGTTCAATAATATTCTGTATCCAAAAATGTGTCAGAATGTTCACTGGATAAGTACTCAGTTATATAATATACGAGTATTTAAAAGGTGTTTTTCATGACATCATCATTTACGCGTGTTGCATAACTACCGTTGTATTGCACTCGGTTCAATGTTTATCTGTAGTGTCTAGCAGCAAAATATAGACATCAATGTCAATGTCAATGTCAATGTTATAGTGTTATAGTGCCCTATGTACACATAGTTAGACCGATAGTGCATTACAATGCCATAAACGGGCAAACAAGAGAGTCCTCACGGCCTCACAATGAATAACGACAACGTTTACATTATGCAGTATTTATTGACAATCAAAATACTGAGAAAATATTGTTGCTGTTCGACGTAGGCTTAATAGAATATGTAAGGCAAATAATTATCTATAAAGACTCTACCGGGTTAGTTCTTCGTGCAGAAATGTCGGATCGACCGGGTAGAATTTTACTTCGAATGAGAAGTTCCACGGACCACCTTGATGGAAATAATCAGAAATGCAACAGAATGAGTTATATATTTTAATACTGCGTAAAAAAGGAGTCATACAATAATTGAAACAAGTTGGAAAAGGCCATACGACGTCAATTTTTGTCCCGAAAAATTGTTGTGTTGAAAGTTTTAAACTATCACCGAAATTTTGCGTTTAATTACCCAATATGACCATACGTGCACAAAATAGATTACGATTTGCATAAACCTATGTGATGGTAGTAAATTTAACAACTAATTACCAAAATATGATACTTAAACATAAAAAAAATAAAACAAATAAATGTGAAATTAACAGGCAAATGTAAAAAAATAAATATAAAACAGACTCGGACCTCTTGAATCCTGAATGAATAAAACACAATTATAAATGAACTGTAAACATAGTTATATTTTTATGAATTATACTTTTATGTCGCATCGTGTATATAGTTTATTTCATATTTGAATTATTTCACCAAAGATATCTAACTCGCTAAAATGTAGCTGACACAGGAATTAAAGTTTTGATAATTACACTATATCATGCTTATGCTGAAAATTTGAAAAATTAGATTTTCTCTCACCAATTAATGAATTATGCAAAAATATTACCTTTTATTTGCTTTTTGATCTGCTTGTCCATCTTCAACCAAAACTAACAAAAGCAAACAACAGCATATCGTTTGAATTTTTAAACATCAATGAATAATTACAACAACACAATCTTACGGATTTGAAAGCTAAGTTGTTCGACCGTTTTGTGAAAAAAAATTAAAATGCTCATGACGCGCGAGTGAAATAAGCGTAAAAGCGTACGAGTAACACAGTAAAACAAGTAAAAAAGCTGTCAATAATTACCACAGTTGACGACTGTATTAAACTGGCATCAAGAGTTGCTGTACGATACCTTGACGTCACGCTTCAAGTACGTGCACGAAAAATATTCTTTCTCAAGCAAGTTCAGCTTCTGACAGATCTGGTCCAGAAGCTGCTGACCAGTTGCCTGTTTCTATCCAAATCGCAGAACACGACAGTATATGTACAATAGCCTAGTCAAAACTCAAAATTATGCAGCCAGCAAAAAGTCCTGGCGGCATTTCGACGTTAATGGGGGTGTTTACACGATCCAGCAAACGTCCGGCAAACTTCCAGCAAATGTATTCAAAATACACGTGCTAATGCTGGACGTTTGCTGGACGTCTGCTAAAAGTTTGCTTGACGTTTGCTGCTATATGTTATAATTAATGGAGTGGACGAGTCAGCTCGATGTTTGCTGGATGTTTGCTGGGCGTTTGCTAGATCGTGTAAACATTCTATAACAGTTGCGCATTCGTTATTAACAAGCTAAAACACGTAACGAATTCGCATGTGACGGAAACAGCGAGAAGCTGAACAGTATTAATATGATAATCTCGTTCGCAGCTAATTATCAGGCCCATACACCAACAAGACATAATGCTTAGTCTCGGCGTAGAGTGCGTGGATAGAATTTGGCGTGCTCATGCCACAGCGGTAGCAATATTATGGCGTACTTAAAATTAAAAAAACGAGAGACAAAATTACGATGTTTCGGCTAGCAAAAGCGCGTGAAACGACAACGCCAAAGGGCCGCGGTGGCAGGTTGTTCTCGGTTAAATACGCCAGTGACCTTTACAGCGAGTTTAGTGAAAGCATTTCGAAGACTGTTTTGTTGTCAGCGCATTTTATCAGCGTACCGATATATCGACGTCACAAACAGAGCCATCAGGCAAAGTGACGCAGCAAGACACGATGCTGCCAGCGGCTGCAGCCGGCTTCACCTGCTTGTCTTCATCATTGGCTTCCTTCTTCCTCATCAGTGGCATTTCCTGCAACACATTGGCATGCATCAGTCCACTCGTCAATAACTACCTGCCTATAGCTTCTCGACTTGATAGTAGCGCCGACAAGCGTGCAGCATTATCGTCCGATCGACGAGAATTTCAGGAACATTCAGTAACGTAACGAATTGTTTTTCTGCAAAATTTTAGCAAGAAATTATTGTTTTACCGTAGCTTAGTTGCATTAGGCAGTTCAGTGTGTAACAAATAATCGTACGTGATCATCGATACAATCAGGCCCGTCAAAAGCAAATCAAAAAAGTTTTTCCCGGGCCCCGCGACGTTTGGGGGGCCCTGTCGTCGCTCAAAAAATAGAAAGTACACCAATATGCGCTACTTTGAACAGAAAAATCCAAAAATGTTTCCCTAGGCGGGCTCCGCGAGAATGTTTTTCTCGGATCCCGCTGTGGTTCTCGACGTCCCTGAAAACAATTTTTTGATAGCTCGGGTTCACGCTACCAGATTTGATGCAAATTAGGCCTAAGTGTCGAAAATAATTTTCCTCCTTTCGTTTCTTTCCTCTGCATCAATGTCGCTTGACTGTTTCATGGCCCGTAGCTACAAGAGCGTTTGAGCGATGCATTTTGTAAGCAAGTAAATACGTAAATAAAATAACTACAAAAAATTGAAATGCACTGGTCGCAATGAACATTTCGCGTACGTATGGACTGCAAGCGCAATGTGAATAGAAACCTCGTCGGCTGCAGACTTGTCTCCCTGACTCTGTAGAGTTCCCTGTTCTTTGAGACGTTCTTGGCTTGAAGCCATTGCGCGGTAGGTGCCGCCACCTAACTCTTGATCGTCCATCGTGCACTGTCCACTGCCCAACAACAACCGCCGTATATCAACAGCAGCGTGCAGTCTACACCGTGGGCCATGAAAGGTGCCACTTTTATTGTTTAATAGATCCTTGAAACATTGGCCGATTTTAATAATTTTTGGCACGCGACATCAACAAGAAACGTGACGCAAACGACTGTAGTTTTGATCACCTCACCTTAATACTGTCGCTACACTACCCTGTGAAATGCAGAAGTCGTAGTTTGGCCGTTTACAACAATAGGCTAAATTCATACTTAGGAGCGAACGCGTCGGCTCAGGAACGATTGACTGAATAGCGACAAACACAATTGGCAATTATTGTCTCTCAAAAAGTCATACGTGTCACATCGCATCATCTCTATTACAGCATGTGCTCAAAATGTTCTCTTCCAGCACAAACGCAAGATATAGCCTATAGACGTTGACGCCACTCACCAACAGCACGTTCAATAACTGCGTGACTCAGAGCCGCCCACTCGCTGTTGATGCGTCATTTCAGTTCGTCGACATCCGATCTTAAAATGAAGACGAAGTAACAGCTTTTCAATGATTTTGTGGTCTCAGTAATTTTCTGAGCCGACGCATAGGCCTATGCGCTATCAAGTATACATGTATATATTCATTGTTGTAAACGGCCAAACTACGACTTCTGCACTTCGCAAGGTAATGTAGCGACAAGTGGCCAAAACTAAAGTCATTTGCATAAAGATTCTTCTTGATGTCGCACGCCAAAAATTATTACAAACAATTTGACCAAAGCTCACGTGACGCGCGATAGCAGAGGTGCTGCCACCTGGGCAATCGTGTACAGCATGCAACAAAATAATAGGCCTAACGCGTTTTAAAGGAGTATCCAAATTTGAGGCCTCCGTACGGAAGACTCCTTGAAGTTAAGAGATCGAAATTTACATTGTTAAAACGTACGCTGTAGCCTATGTTAAAAATTTCATAGGCCTACGCAGATTGTCGAGATCTATCTCCAGCTATTTCGGCACAGTTCACTCTTGAAATGTGCGCCGAAACCAAAAATATCTAAAAAAACTAAAATCCCCTATTGTTCAAGGTCGTTCAAGGTTCAAGGTCATCGATGTTAATAAATCTAAAAAGCCCGTCGCTAGTGCTTGTTGTGATAAGCAGCGTTGTATAAACATATACCTATCTGCAACCGTTTTCACGCTACATGAGCCAATAGCAGTAAAATAACCACTTTTTAGGCGGGTACGCCTCTTTGACCCGGCCGACTTGGGCTGTATGCTAGCTTAATTGGGCTTCGCCCTCGCCGGCTCAAAGTGCCGTCAAAGGGATGAGCTCCCTCGCAATGAACCTAGCTGTCTATGCGGAATCTTCTTCTTCTTCTCTTTGAAGCTCGCGTGCGCAGGCCTCCTTGAACTTAGGAAGTCCGGACTTGGACTGCTAAAATTTACGTTTAATGCTGAAAATTGCATACGCAGGTTGTCTGGGTCTACCTCCAGCCATTTCGGCGCAATTCATTCTTAAAATGTGTGTCGCAGCCCGAAATCTCGAAAAATTTACGAAAACCCCCAATTTTGGGGATTCGAGATCGTTCAAGGTCATCAATGTTGATAAAACTAAAAAGCCCCTGACCAGTGCTTGTTATGGCAAGCATCACGTCTTTACCTATCTGCAACCGTTTTCACACTAGACGGGCCAATAACGGCAAAAACTTCTTTTTAGATGGTACCCCTTTTGACGCCCTTCTTCGAGGGGAACATTCTCACTCAGGGGTTCGAAATTTCGTCGCGAAAAACTAGAATCTTTGGGACAGTCAACAGTGAAGATTTCGTGATCTTAGCTTGCAGCGTTTTGATAGGGCTCAAGGGTGTGATAGACGGACAGACAGACGGACAGACGCCCAGCCCGGTGGCTATGACGCGCCGCGCGTAAAAATCGGCCAATGTTTAGGGAGCTATTCAAAAAATAAAAGTGCGACTTTTTATTCCTACGATGTATAGAAACTGAAAGCAGTTCAAGTCCACCACTCCCTAGCTCCGTAAAATAATCGACGAATAATCTATAAATTGCTATAAGATTCACGCACTGCTTTCATGAACTGTGACTCGCATCGCCGAGCATAGGCGTTGGAACAGGGGGAGCAGAGGGAGCAGCTGCTCCCCCAACTTTTGGCACGGGAGAGCAGGCCATAGCTCTTGCTCCCCAAAAGTTTGAGCCTTCTGCACTAAGATCTTAGACTGAGTCGAATCGACTTAGACATCTTAGAGTTTTGCGGCTCCGTGGGACGTTCAAGAACCAAAAAGCTTTTAGCTTCAGGCGGCTTCGCCCCCTAACCCCCCACCAGGGGCTCTGCCCCTGGACCCCGCTGGGGGCTCCGCCCACAGGCCCCCGTTATAGGCTCGCGCTCCACGCGCTCGCCATGGTCCCAGCCACTGCTTGCTCCCCCAACTTTCCAACACTTCCAACACCCATGTGACGCCGAGTGCTTTCCTTGTATAGGCCTATATAAAGCTATACACATAGGCTAAATACAACCGTAACGGAGGTTCTAAGTAACCATAGTATTTTACACTGCTCAAGTGCTTTCTTTCAAAGAAATTGTTTAGGCAATTGAGCATTTACTATCGGCAATAAAACAGTATGATTGTAAATTTCAACACTTGTGCTAGTCATTTTTAAACACAGAAAATGCTACCTTGTTGCGTTCTCCAACTGAACCGAGACGGAACTTGTCTGGTGACAGAGAGGGAGAGCTATTGCAACATCCGTCTCGACAACGGCCGTCAACTTAGTAGCGTAAGCCGCCGCTAGTCGTTCATTACATGAGGGCTGAACGGCTGATATTTGACTGGCTGAAATAAACGGCCGGATCCGGTTGAGTAATTAGCTGCTAGCTACCACAGTAGTTGGCTAATCATCAGAAGGGATGCCGGTTGCTGCATGCGTCATGAGCTCACAATGGCGCATCAGAGCAGTGTAGGCCTATATACGTGCATGTAGGCTACCAGTCATCACATCCTTGATCGCCAGTAGCTGGGGGACGCGGCTGAATAATAGGCCTAGCTAACGGTAGAAATCGGCACAGCTGCTGCATTTTCCGCATTCAAATGTAGCAATATTATACAGCGGAATTCGTCCACTTTTCAAAAAAAGGGTAACTGAAAAGATGTCCAATGCACGCACAGCAAGTCCGACTCAGGTGCGGGATGGATTCAAGCCAATATAGATGTCGACCCAGAGCCGACGAGTTGTACGGCCATCCGGTCAGCTATGCACACGCAGAAACTTCTTATTTTGAACCTCAACTGAAAGTACTATTGAGTTGCACTTGCATTGCCTGGCTGCATAAGCGCGAACGTTTACAGTAATAGTCTGCCGCGCAAGCAGTAACGTAACCAGAAATGTGAATTGGAGGAGGGGGCTCCTCTCCCTCCCCTTTTCCCCTTCTCACCCCACTCCTCACTTTCCCTTTGTATGCTTAGAAGATCCCCTAAAATCCGATTAGGTCTGGACAGCACTGCAAGCTCCCCCAGCAGGGTCTGGGACGGAACCCGTCGAAACCGAATTTGGTGCATTATAGCTTTAAAATATGACATCTGGTCAGGATTCTGGTGGCAACAATTGTAATTGTTTTCCTGGGGATCAACTGACCAAACTGACAAATTTAGTGCAGCTAGAATGTGTTCTTATGTTGTGTAGAGGTATGGAGGGGGGGCTGGGCTCTTTCTACGCCACAGCGCACAAGCGACGCTTGGACCTATGCTAGATAACCCTGCATCATTTTATGGAGGCTTTTGACCATGACTACTCTTCATTCACACTGTTTAGGCAATTAAACTCAACACAGCTATACTGCTTATGTTCACGCAGTATACAGTATCTAACTCTTAGGCTCTGATTGATAATTATGTGGCATAGTAAACTAAATACAATTCACGGTTACTGGCATCAAGGCTGAAAAAGTAGGCAGCAGGGTAGGAAGTTGCCATTTTCTGGCAGACACCACAAATTTCTGACAGTGGCAATTGCGGGTGCCAAAGTTGTCAATTACCGGTACGGCTCTAATTTTCCCACAAAATGGGAGTTTACAGCACCAAATTTCGCAATTTTGGGAGAAACTTCTACAATAAGATGCTATTGCGACAATTTTTGGAGCTCAAAAATTAGGGAAGAGGTAATCACCCACCCCTGCCATGACACAGTGTGTGAACTTGTAGCTGTAGCTGAGACAACAAACGATCGACATAGTAACCAACTTGTAATCAAACATGCGCTACAACATTCTGCACCTTTACTTCGCACAACAAAAGATATCTATTGTAAAAAACCAAGTTTTACAAAAAGTCCCACAAAAAAGTACGGCACTTTTATTTTTGTAATGACTGGCAAACACAGACCCAATTTTATCAGATTTTTTTTCACTGTCACATTCACAGATAAACTGCAGGACATGGTGGAATAAATCCAACCAACTGAAATCTGTTTTTGCACTACCTGCATTAAATTACTGTACAGTGCAGTGCTTTATAATGGCCATAACAACGTGCACAGTCTAGACGTTGATTGTAGTCCATCTATTAAGTAAGTTAAACGATATTGACATTTGCTATCTTAATTTTTTTATCTTACCATTTTCGATGTTGTGACATGATTTAACAGCACTGCAATAAGTTTGTGATGGTATATGCTAAATACTGTGATGCAGCATTTAGAAACATGCTGCAAAATATGTATAAACATAGAAATAACAAATTAACACAAATGATATACTTACTGTAAACAAAAACTTTCACCATTCCGGTATTAAATAAGTGCTGTATAAAGATGTACAGCTAGATGTTCTAATTTCGCACGGCATGGGCAGCAACACACTCACCGTGAGGTGGTAAGTTTTCTTTCTCCTTTTGCGCAGTTTATCAGAAAAATGTAACAGTGAAAGAATATATTTAAAATCGATGCATACTTGCCACAGTTATCACAAAACTAGAAGTGGATGACTTTTTTGTATGACACAGTGGATAATGTCATCACCACACCATGCTATTATGCATCTCAAATGTATAAGCACACTGCATTTGTTACTGAATAATCCAAATAATTCTAGGCATTCTGCGTAGTATGCTATGCTACTATTTAGAAGCTAAATGCAAACGAAAATCCAGGTATTATAATCAAACGTCATGGCTAGAAATAAAGAACCAGTTGACACACGTATGGAAACTATGCAACCGATCAATACAACGAACACAATCGTTACATGAAATAAGTGCAATGCGGTCGATCACAAACTCCGTTTAAATGTAAAGAGAGAGACATCAGATGTACAACTGAGAACACTGTATTTAGTAGTTACCGGTAGTTATGCTGCATTCAGTAGTGGTCGTAAATACGGTAAGTACGAGTTTCCAAGCCAGAAATTCCATTTGTTTCACCTTTCGACTCGTTTATTTACTACTCGGAAAATTGTCGCTTTCAACAGCATGACGATAATTCCGACTTTGTGACCTTAACCTTTGCAATGGTGACTGCAGCAGACGAACTGATCCACTTGATCGTTATTTCGCAGCAAAAGATGGTTAGAAACATTGCAAAAGTTAGTCAGATGCATTATCTACAACCAGACTGCCGAATATCTGTATATTAGTGACGTTTAGCACATCAATACGTGCATTGCGTTGGTTTTGGGCCTACTTTTAAGTGGTATATAGGTCAACATTACCGAATGCGTTCTACTCGTACTTACCAGTTGCAAATTGGTATATACCGTAATTACGAGGACTGCCGAATGCAGCATTAGATGACACAGATGCAGATCACTACACTATGAAGAAGTCAAAAGATAAACCACACACTCGCTCGAATCCAGCCAATACAGTCCATCCTCACACTACACCAAACTGAAATATACATCATATACAAACAAACATTTTTTTTACATTTTAAAAACTTTTATATATTTTTTTGTATTTTTTTTCAACGACATCTGCTCACAAGATAAAAAAGCAATCCAACCCAACCACATTATGTGGCACATCGATACATCCATATCCACATGCTGCAGCCAGATCAACAAAAGAAAAGAGAAGCAAACCACATATATATCCAGAAAACCAAAAAATTTAATCAACAAACATCAAAGAACAAACAGGCTATAAAACTACAAGTGGCCGCAGCATAACACTGTCTAATTATACCAGCTTATAGCTCTTTCACCCCCTTGCCGGTTTGCCACCCGACTAGTTCTTATTCTTCGTACCTGCACATTGGACGATTCGCTCCCATCGAAACCAGAATTGCTGATGATCTCAACACTAGTAACAGCACCTGGATTAAGGCCAATACGTGAACTGTCAGTGGTATTCACGGTTGAGCAAAATAGTACTGTTTCTCACTTTTACAGTGAGTGCTATATTGTCTCATTTCAAGCCCTGGAAGGGGGTAAATCGTCAAACGTGTGGGGGCAAACAAGCCAAGGGGTGAATAAGAAGAAGGCAAATCGTCCAGGGGCAAACTGGCAAAGGTGTGAAAGAGCCAGACACCATTCTACCCATCCCCATCGCCAGCTGCATCAATCTCACATGCCAAGTATATCATCTCCTCACTGGTGGCCGGTATCAGTGAATGTCCAGGCGGCAGGACACCAAAGCCGAGAAACATGAAGACACGAATCAGCGACGCTAGCAACACGACAGGACAACAAAAAAATCTCATTGGAAAAAACATTGTTAACTTTATGTGTCATTCTAACTCATACAGTCAAAATTCCACCAGATCTATCTCTCCAGACATTTGGCTGCAAGTCCCAGACAAGTTGCGAGCAGAAAAAAATTATGAAACTTGGTGGTTGGAGCGCGGTGTAGCGGTAACACGTTTGAGTAAATCAACGAAGTTACTCTACAATGGGCCCGAATTTCCTGGACCTTGTCGAAACAATAACCCTATCGCACAAAAATCAGAAATGGTACAGTACACTACATCACAGAGTAATGAAACCATATTAATGGAGCAATATGCAAATGACAGAGGCATGGTCGAAGGGTCAGGGGGGCAAAGCCCCCCTGAAGCTGAAACACTTCTAGATTTTTGACGTTTAATGGAAGCCGCAAATTTGCCTGCTTTTTGATATTTAGAGACACAAAAAATTACAGATATCTGCAGCCTGCATGATCTAAGATCATTTTCCCTGACTTTTCAAAAATAATATTTTTCCCTGACCTTTTCCCTGACCACACAAATTCCCTGACTTTTTCCAGTTTTACAATGGCAATGGTGAATGTAGTTACTGTAGCTGCCTATCGGTGGATTTATTGGCTCAAGCTGATCAGCTTGGTCCAAAGGCCAGAGGCTACCTGATGCTTAGGGACCAACTTAATTCACGATTTCACGGCCGTGACATTTTCCGTGAAATTGGCCTTCTTTCGTGAAAAACACCGATTTCCGTGAAATCCGTGATTTTTCGTGAATTTTAGCGCTTTTAGTTTAATTTATCACAATTCCAGAGTTTTATCAGCAGCTTTTGTACGGATGTTGCTGTTTGCTACGTGTCGCACTTCAGCACTAAGTAGTTGACATTGACTGTCTTGAGTC
>Ga0209367_1008289_pt1 | contig 14209 bp, 5 predicted proteins | sample WorMetLIZISLAND2_FD_187412 | JGI IMG/M metagenome (GOLD analysis project Ga0209367, IMG submission 187412) | Marine gutless worms symbiont microbial communities from Max Planck institute for Marine Microbiology, Germany - Olavius geniculatus... ... | reverse complement strand
TGGGACAACCCTGCAGGAGTTAAGCCACGCTGCCCTAGATAGGCAGCGGTGGGCAGCGATAGTAAGAATGGCGTCAGACACCAACGGGCATTGAGCCCACGGTTGTCGATGATGATGATGACGATGCAAGCTAGGATCGGGGAGAGGCTCCGATCAAAAATGAGTTTTAATTGGTGCATTGTGAGTTTGAGAGGCGCATCTGATGCATGATGCTTGTGTAGATTTTGAGCCTTGCAAATGCACCGCGTACCGCCATCGTACCGGTATACGATGTACTCCTTCCATAAAAAGCGCCGGTGCGTACCCGACAACGTAATACCGGCACAAATTAAGCCGTGGGATGTGATCGAGTCGCGGGTGTCCCAATCAATGAAGTTATTGTGGGATATCATTAGTCCCAGTGACGCCAACGAGACGAGCATTGAACCAGCTATACATAGCGTCGCTCTCAACGTGGGTGGTCTGGCTGAGTATAGCGTAGGCCTATCTATAGGCGCCTGCCTGTCATCAACACTGGCGAGTCGAGTGCGACAGCTGGTGCTGCAATATGGCCGAGCGTTCGTCCGTTGACGTTCAACGGTGATTTTATTACAGCCTGCGAGTGTCAATACCTCACTGCGCTAGACTGACGAACAGCGACCACATGCATAGCTTCTCTCGGACTTATAGGCCATGCCATTTTAAAATTATTATAGAGAAATTATGCATAAACATATACTGCCACTGTTGTTTTTACGGCTAAGTACTGCCAGGCCCGTCGAGACGCGGGGTAGAGAGGAGGGGGTAAGTTACCCCGGGGCCCGCGACGTTTGGGAGGCCCCGCCGTTACTGAGAAATACAAAGTACAGCAGAATGCGCCATTTTAAGGAGAAAATTTAAAAAAAAAATTCCCCACAGGGGCCTTGCGAAATGTTTCCTCTTGGCCTGCTGTCGCTCTCGACGGGCCTGAGTACTGCCCGCGGGTATCATGCACACAAAAGCCCCACAAAAAGCCGATTCGACCTTGAACTTTAACCTACGACCATGAAGTTTAGCAAGCTTTTAGAAGTTGTCCAGGTACATGTTTATGCACAATTTTATCAAGCATAGCGCAGCGGTTTACCGTTCATGTTTGCCTTCTAATAATATCTTTTTTTATCTTAGCTTTTATCGGAAGAAAATTTTATATCTAAAAACTTCAACCTTGCTTCAAATCTCTCGTCGTAGTCATGCTCGATCATGAGTAATCACAGTAAAATGGTCACCAATAAACGTGACTTTTACAATGTTTTGTTATTATTTCATAACTACTGGTACCAGGAATTTTGAGGACAAAATTTTAAAGCACTGCGATCGACGCTAATCGTTCACGGATCTTACATTTGCAGATTTTGTTTCTGTTTTTCATCATCCGTGCTTGCAAACTTATATTCAAACTTTTTGACCAGTATAGGGCCTACCGTATACAGAAAGCTGAAAAGTGTTCTGTTATTAACAGCCTACGTCCGCATATTGAAGTCTAAATCTTTTCGGCCCAGCCGTCATATTCAAGAACGACCGCGTCGGTTCAATTTGATATCATATTAAGCGAAACACTGGGACACGCGGCGACTAGCTCATAGATGAGAATTTAATGTGAGGCGAGGCACCAGTGCCCAGAACCAGTGATATTCCATTTGATCGTACATCGCTATTATAGGCTATCGTATCTTGGGAATAGGCCTAAATAGCTTTCCCGTTTAATGGCCATATGTCAGCTGCTGCATCTCGTTAGCAGACGAGCGCCTTTATACAAGAGAGGCTAATTACACGAATTTGGACTATTTGCGGAACGTCGTTTTAAAATAAATATTGTAGAATGCACATTTGTTGACGTGACTTGCAACTACTGGTTCGTAGGTGTATTTTATTTATTTTTATTTTTTTTCTAGCTGTAAAATGGTAGGGCCTACAAAGCATAAAACAAGCAAAAAAAACAAACAAATGTCGATGTTAAGTGAAAAAATAACTAAACTTACAAAAGTATAATTAGCCAGTATTTAATAATAGCTTGGATACAGCAGCATGATACACACCAGGGACTGAAAATCTATTTTTAAATGTTGTAGGCCTAGATTAAAATCTAAAATGAAATTTTTACAGGGAGTTTAACTACACTGTATAAACTTTCCACAGGGTAAGGGCACTGCCAATTTATCGCAACTATGCAGTACACATGATAAGCTTCACACTGCATATCGCACTGCAAGTTCTCAACACGATACTGTACCTGGTACACGTACCGGGTGGGCCAAAAAAATTGTCAATATATTTTATACGCCTTAATATCAACCTACTATCAACCAATTTTCAATTTTTTCCACTTTCAAAATTAAGAGAAAATTTGTAATAAACTGTCACTAAAGATTTCACCACACTTTAACTGTTTCGCTACACTACGCGTGAAATTCAGGTCGTAAAAGCAATTATTCAAAACAAGACTTTTGTAACAACAAATTTTAAGACATAAGCATCAGAAAACAACTTTTTTTCTATTTGTTATTGTCTAAAGTAAATGTCGTTGTATGTAGTTTTTACATCAAATGTTCAATGTGTCCATCTTGCTGCTAAAGGACGCACTCAACCAGGCGACGCCACTAAGCGATAGCACGATCAACGATACGCCGCGTTGTAGTGCTTTTACATAACACAAGGTAGTGTAGCGACACACTTAAGGCATGGCGAGATCTGACAGTGTTATTAAAATGTTTTCCTGACTTTGATAGTGAAAAATTTTTAAAACAGGTGATAAAGTTAAGGCATATAAAAAGGTGCCAGTTTTTTTAACCCACCCTGTACATTCGGTAGGCCTTATGTAAACTATACTGTAGAATATTACCTGAGACGGCAACAGAACTTTTACGTGTTCGTTAATGACCGGATATTGTCCGACAATCAATCAGGCTTCACTTGACAAAACTACGCGTAATAACATATAGCATACCTTCAATCACTTGGACTCGGTGTGCGGTATAGGTATCAATCAATACAGGGGAGGAGGTTCGTCGTAGGCCTACTGTAGCGGTAGCAGATGCTTGGCCTATACCGGTGTAAACACGCGTTCACACTGCACTGCACGCTCATGTCAACTCTACGATGCATTTCCAACAGTCTTGAGTTGTCACTGCGTTGCTGTCATGTTGCAAGCAGCTTGACCAATATGAGGCAACTTATTTCGTCACATGCTGCAGAAAACAACTTTGGCATAAATTGTAATTCTCCCCAGGTGGCTTGGTTAGGACGCTGGATATGAGACCGAAAGGTCCACGGTTTAATTCCCAACTGGTGCACTACCAAGTAACAACTCTGGGCAAGTTATTTACACCTACGTGCCTGTGTAGGTGCAAGTGGTCTAGTAGTTGGTGTCGACTCGTAACTTTCAGGTTGCGGTTCGATTCTCACTGCCGGTCATTTGCAAGCAATTTTGAGTGGGTTGCTAACCTATACTGTGTGCTTAGGCCAACTCAGCCTCCTAGCCTCCCTAAGATGAGAAATGAGTAGTAGCTTGCGGGCTACAGAGTAAAGGCCTATTGTAGTTGATTGGTGCGGTGATATGTCTGCTAGCTGCAAACCGCGGATCTAATTGTTCGCTTAGGCGGGCAACGGATGGCTGCATACTGCGCTGCGGTGTCATTAGTTCATGCCAATCAGCTGTCATTTTCAAGATTGTAAAGCGTTTCTGGTCATGAGTCCGTCTCATGTAATAAGCGTTATAGCAAGTGCTGGACTTTACCTTTTTTACCAATATTAACAATGACAACGGATCGACACCTCTGCCGTTTACCCGTTGCTTTACTATACTCGCACACTTAACTGGAATCTCACTTTTTTCACGCAACTGCAATTTTCTACAATTTTATCTATACATTATTTATATTTCGTGCCTTCCGGCAGCTTTTCGCAGTCAAAAGGAACCTTTGTAGTGTGAACAGGCTATAAGCGTTGAGTTATGGTCGAATTGTTGAAGGCCTGTAGGCCTGTAGGCGTGTCACTTTTGTATAGGACGCACGAGATGCGTGAGACCGAGAAAACACGTGCTAATGTTTGCAAACATGTTGCTCTCCGCAGGCCTTTGCAGAGATGCACGATATCGATAAATTAATTTCCGACGGTAATGAATATTGCGATCGATGTATCGGTATTTACCAGGATATGGTAAAGTTATCAGAAGTTAGGCTTATTATGTCGAAGTCGTAAGAACACGTTACAATACCGCACTCTTGTATTATTATTTCCGTGTTACGGCGCGTTAGAATTTGTGGGAGTTATTATTAATAGGTCTACAATATATATCGTAAAGTCGCTGCAACCAGCAGGGGAGATGGATGGTCGAATTTTTTTCTACTGTCTCAAAAATTATTGTGTCTTTCAACACCACGTTCGTTTCACGTCGACTGGACTGCTGTAACGCCGTGCTATGTGGCATCTCTGGCGGTCTGATTCAACGGCTGCAGTCGGTACAGCACGCGGCAGCATGACTCGTCACTGTCGACGTGACCACGTCACCCAGTGCTGTGACAGCTTCATGTTGGCTGCATTCTGCGTGTGAAACAAAGAATTGATTTCAGGATAGCGGTGATGGTGTACAAGTTTCTGCAGTGCGGCCTCTATAGTCTATAGTCGCTTCGCCGTCGGACGATTGTCAACTCGTCACTGAGATGGGACGTTGGCTCCTCAGGTCATCGGTCGTCTACACGACGTGTGCCGTGTTGCGGACACGGTTACAGATAAATTCGACAGTGAACATTTCTTGATTTTTTTCAAGCGACTACTGGATACGTTTCTGTTCGTTTGACTGCGGCGCATTATGGGTTTTCTACTTAATTGCGCCGCTAAAAGCACGTTTCTTTCTTTCTTTACTTACTTACTTACTTGAAAACCCTTTGCTACCGACCGCCAGAATGGCATTGCATCTCACTGCGTTCTGGTCAAAGCTTAATGATAGGTTTTGCTGAAGAAAAAACATGCAGTGTTTCAAGTGTTTTTGTTTGTCAATCAAGTTTACTCAGAAAGTCGAAAAAAATCCACGAATGGACTTTCTTCAGCAACTGTCTATCTAAATTGGCCTAGAAAGGCAGAAAATGGCTTTGGGTTGGTGGATTGAAATATTTCGTTTTGTTGAACAAATGAGCATCAAAGAATGAGCGTGAAGAATTATTCAGATTAGCTTCAACGCTGCCGAACGAAAGCGTCGATGGAACGTGTCCTTTTTGCTCGTGAACGGTTTGTAGACCGAAGACAGGTCAGACAAGAGAACCTCCAGTGCGAATAGATTCAGTCACGAAACAACAAAATCAGTTCTCGTTACATGCGTTAATGTGACCATGCCACGTGCGAAATTTTATTACGGATTCTGAAAAATAGCGAATTCTTTAAATATGTTCGTGGCGGCGACAAATGATTAGACAAAATTAATGGCTTCAACAAAAATATTTTAGATTATAACCAATCTAATGTACTCCTCGCGCGCGTTATTTTCTCCTGTATTCTTTTGACTGCTTTTTAGTTCCTTTCTTTTCACACCACAAATAGCGGTGCCGACAGCATTAACCGTGCAACTGACGTCATCACGAGGCGAAAAAAAAATCACTAAAAACTAATATTTTTAGGGTTCAAGGTCATTTAAGGTCATCGATGTTGGCATTTTTAAGAAGCTCGTCGCTAGTGCTTGTTATCATAAGCAGCATGTCTCTGCATATCTGCAACTATTTTTACGCTAGACAAGCTAACAACGGATAAATAACCACTTTTTAGAAGGGTACCCCTCTTTGATACCCACTTGCGCAACCCTCCTTGAACGTAGACGGTTCGGACTTGGACTGCTGAAATCTACATTCAATGCTGCAAATGCAGATTGTTTGGGTTTATTTTTAGCCATTTTGGCGCAATTCATTTTTGAAATGCGTGTCGAAGCCCGAAATTGTGAAAAATTTACTATAACCCGCTATTTTGGGGGTTCGAGGTCATTCAAGGTCATCGATGTTGACATTTCTAACAAGCTCGACGCCAGTGCTTGCTATGATAGGCAGCATGTCTGTGCCTATCTGCAACCATTTTCACGTTAGACGAGCCTATAGCGGTAAAATAACATCTTTTAGGGGGTGCCCCTCTTTCGCCTTTTCGTTCGTGGGGACCCTTTTTACCCAGCGGCATGAAATTTTGTCACTAAATACTAGAGACTCTAAGCTATCATAATTATGGTAAAAACCCCCAACTTTTTCTCACCTAGGCTTGAATTGGTACCGAGTCGTGACGGACAGACGAACAGACAGACAGAATAATTACCGTAGCTAATACGCGCTATAGCTATGCTACCTCTCGCGCATAAAAATCATCAGCAATTTGTTAATTACTGCCGCGTCAAGGATATGAATGACCTGGAAATTGTTATAGGCCTTAACTGTTGGTTTATTTCGCTGTATAATGCATAAATAAACTCGATCATTTGCGACAAGTCTCTAAAAGCAGACTATACTTTGATGAGTGGTGACGTTATTTTTTCAGGCGTCCCATGCATAAACTCGATAAACCAAACTATTACTGACATCTTTCTTAACATAAAAACAAAACTATGACAAACGGAAGCCGCTAACATATAGCCGAAGAACGAAAAAGGACGATACGTGCTTGGCTGTGCCCGGCATTTTGTATACTTAGAATTTTTTTATCATTGCAATTTGAACTTGTCTTGAGCGACACGTAGGCCTACGTTCAGTTTTACGTCTTTCGACAACAAGCATTAAAAAGTCAATCCGTTCCATAGGCCTACAATGGAAGTTCGTTGCAATTTGCAATTGTGCGACAGCTGTGATCAGAACGACGACGATTATGCAAATGTCAAAAGTGACAAGCTTTTACGTATTGCGTGTCACACTATACGAAAGAAACGTCAATTACTGCATTCTGTATCTTCGTGCTCTGCTGCATGTTGCCATTAATAAAATAGCATTCCCAGCTGCTGTTCCGTTGATATGGCCACCATTGAACTAAAGACCACGTTTAACGGCCATTTGCTGAAAATGGTCGTGGATCGCTGGGCTACGAAAGCCAAAATTAAAGATTTAAAGCGGCATCGACGAGACGGATCTTCGATGTGTTTCACGAAAGTTGATTAGTCAAACGGTTAGCGATGGTTTTGTTGCCCGGTTTTGTCTCAGAAACTGAGACGAACGCAGACCGAAACCTATAAAGCAGTCATACATGGATTCTCATGAAAAGATAAGTTCAGCCTTTAACCTGACTTTTTATGACGTTACAGAGCGCTGTGTTAACGAAAAAGCATAGAATAATTGCTTGGCTTGCTGCTAGCATGGCAGTTCTCTTGTCGTGCTAAGTTGAACCCACGACTGTTTTATCATAAGTCCAACGCTTATCGTTACACTTTCAAGCTGCCTGCCGTGACGTCACAGCCAGGTCAAACTCAAAGAATGCTGTTGTATTAATGACAGAATACATCAAACTAAAAAGATACTAAATTTACATTAGTAGGTGTACGTAAATGTAGCCTAGGTTCGCTGATATACAGTTTTTGAAAAAAATTAGTCGAGTATGCCAATTTTTAATAACTTTTTGAACCTTTCTCGTAAACTGTTCACTTATGTTTGCTTCTCATAGGCTACAGTGCGCTAAAACGTGCTTGGTGATTTTGCGGCAACCAACGTAGGATTTTATTTCTATTCTTTTACGATCTTATAAAATATAAACGTGCTTTTGGTCGTTTGCGGTCTTTAGCTGCGGCCGTATTCAACTTCCAACTGCCGTGTCTTGGGCTCCAAACATGGGCTCAGCGAGTGCGTTTGCATTTGTTTTTCCCAGTCTGTCGCTTTACAACTCAGTGGTCGGTTTAACTTTGTGGCGCGGCTTGCAATAAATAAGTAGCTTTCGCAGTCGGCGACATCGACCGTTGATCCTAATCCCAACTATTTAGCCACGTGATCTCTTTCGCTCGCTCTAGTTCCTATAATTACCCCTCGGCTCTGCGTAAGTAGGTCCCTGCGTATGTTCTTCAGCCAGGTTTGGATGCTTCAGGGTTAAAATCTCGGTGAGATGAAATTAGAACAGCGTCAACGCATTAACGCCGTTTGTTGTCAGTAGGCTATATAAATTTAGCAGTTTTCAATTTTTATATTAAAGTTAGTGATATGAAGATATATAGGTTGTATTATAATTGAATTCTTACATGTATAAGTTATTATTTACTAGTTCAGCTTATGAGTCGACACAAGGACGTCGTTTGTTGTCACTGTTCTCTAGACTAAATGGTAACTGATCTAATGCGTAATTTCGCATGAAAACGCCCATTAGTCTCTTCTAATAAGAGAGCTCATTATTCGTTTTATTTGCAACTTTTTTGACTTGTGGTAAGCCTATTTTCTTGATATTTTACTAGCTCTGTACCGAAGTAAAAGTTGCTTACACACTCTTGCAAAAACTCCGTCATTGCAGCATCGCTCGACAAAAACGCAGATGCCAAAAACAGATACATGGGTATAATAGGGTGGATGCATTTTCGACACAGTTTTGATGGCGGCAGATGATTAGACTCAGGAAAGTGCAGACAAACAGTCTTGTGCAATAGCAAGTTGTAGCCTAATAAGTTGCAAGGACGTTCCCATGGCGACAACAAACGACGCTAATGTCGGCTAAACATCGTCGTGTCATGACTATTCATGTGCTTCGCTGTTGACCACTCTCAGTGGAGTAATCTGGGTTGCGAATCTCGGAATGACGCCATTGATGATGATGATGCTGATGCAATCAAGGCTTGATTACAGTCTCCACGGTCGCCGAGCCAATGGCTGTTTGCCGGCATTATGGCCTTCATTGCATCCCAAGGCCGTAACCGATTAACATACAAATAACTTCAGTGATGTCATGTGAGTGCACGTTTGATTAATTATTACTAACGAACAGTTTGAAGGTAACTCTTTATGCTTGTTACTGTTGCGTGATAAATTACATTAAATTTGTCAACTTTTTATTAGGAATTTATCTAATGTATGTTATAGTAGGTATGTGTAGTTTGTATGGCATTTATTTGTCAAATATGACGACAATCGGTCAACAGCTAGATGTAAAGTGCATGAATATTGATGCGGCAACATGTACAACATGTGCGTGTGCTCGTAAATTCACGTTGATTTGACGTTTCCGCCGATAGGGAGCATCAAAAACAGCCGGACAGTCGGACATATAGACGTACGGATATTTCCTTGCCCGCGAAATGGTGAACGGACGAGAGGCAACCGGACAAAAGTCCACCAAACTGGTTTTTAGTACAATTCTTTTTCCAAATAAAGCACATTTTTTTGCAAATACAACTTAAGTCGCTACACTATGTATTATGAGATAAATTGACTTTTTGTTTCCGTAGTTTATTTAGTCAATTCTGTTTCATTTATTTGTACTTCGTTAAGCGAACCATCAGAAGATGCTTCTTTATCGTCCCGGGCTTAATGTCGCACGCGGAGAGCTCAGATACAGCATGAGACAATGTTTTTTGCATAAAAGTCATGGATATTGGATTTAGTAGTTTGGCGAATTGGCTTAGCCTACGCATAGTAAAAACCCCCAGCTTGGTGGTTTTTTTGGCCGGTGGCCTTTTGTCGGGATTCCGGCGGAATGCCGCAGCATCAATCATGAATGAGATCAGAGACAGGCTGAGAGATGCAAAAAGCCAGTAGTCAGTAGCCTGCAGGAAACTTCGCCGCTTTCGCCACTTAGTGACAGAAAAACCTCGGAAGACGCGCGCACCACGCGCTGCCGGTTATACATGATTTATCGATTTTGAAAGCCATTGTGCGACACTGAAGACCAGAGGAACCCGTCCCCTTTGGACACAATACATTTGCTTGTTACGTGGCAACAGGGTTTGAGGGGGGACTGGTCACTGGTGGAATGTAACTGACGATAGTCTTTGGGAATTTGATTACGAGAACAATTCGCGGATAAATCAAGTCGTATAGGCCCTACGATTTTGTCGCTTATGGCAACTTGATCAATCACCCGCTCGCTGCTGTAGCTGCGTGTTGTACCTGTGTGTCTTATACCCCGTTTACACGATCAAGCTGGCTCTACGAGCTGGCAGTGGCTATATGTTAGCTGAACGAGCCAGCTCGATGTTTGCTCGATCGTGTAAACGGGGTACCGGTAGGCCTATTACAAGCGATTTCACAAAGCCAAATCATGTGATGCCGACGTCGACCAGATTTGTCCAGCTGAGGCGCCTCAAAACTTGCTGCAGCCAAGATTGGATTTACGTGACCACTTTCAGCTGTCGGTGTAAAACGGAGTTCTTGTACGTCGTCGTCAACATCTCCGTCAGGGTGCAGTGTCTGTCACTCTCACAAAAGACGCAAAAAGAGGGTGTCCGCAACGTGCGTTAGGCCTAATAAAAAGCAAGAAGCCCAGCTGACGCTAGGATAGCCGAGCGTACTGGTAATTGTCAGTGACTTACAAGGTCATCCAAGGTCGATGATTTTTATCTGATCTGAAACAGCGTACGCGATTTCCTGTTAGTGATCAATAACAATCCTGGTCCTATCAACCACAATAGCACAATGTCGTTTAAGGTAGATGATTTTCATGTCATTTGAAAGCCAATATGTTACTTACTTTTGGTAATCAATAGCACCTAGACCCTATCTCGCACCGTTTAGCCACGATACATCCGTGACAAACGGACGACGGACAGAAAGACAACAGAAGTACCACAAGCTCGACCGTTACGTAAGTATGGTCGGCTAAAACAACAATTTGTTAAAATAATCCCAAAGAAAAAAAACATATGTTCGGAATTGTAGCTAATTGTAATTACGTTTACATTAAAGAATTCAAGCCATATATCCAGCAAGTTTATTTTAGTGTTGATATTTCAGTTTGACATTTCTGCTTTTCTACTATTCCCATGTTTAATATTAATATTCTTTAAAACGCAACGCTATTTTGAACGCTGTTGCTAGTCCTTGTGTTTTATTCTTGGCGATTTTGTTGTTGTTGGTTGCTGTTTTTATGATGGACAAGCTGAGTAAGCCTAACAAAGACGAACACGTTGGCAGCAGAGAATTGGAGATATAAAGCGATAACAGAAAAAGTAGTCTGTCAATAGCTAGAACTTCAACACGTCGCTAAAACTTTAAGCCGAAAATTAAAAAAATAAGAAATTTGAGCTAATGCTCACGAGACGCGCGAAAGCCTATAGCAGTGTCTGCCTGTGTTGCTGTACGGCACTGAGACTTGTCCGATGAAAAAGTCACATATCGCTTCGTTGCAGTTTGTTGTCAACAGCTGTTTTGTTAAAATGTTTAATATTAGGTCGAAAGTTGTAATTGAAGAGTGTCAGCGTTATTTTAATTTTGATTCAGTATCTGATATAATAGCTAAGCGGACACATAAATTTTTAACCAGTTTTGACAACTCTGACAGTTTGTTGTGTTCTGTATGCCATGCATGGACTTGATTATTTTGTTAGTAAAGATTACTTAAGTTGTGTGTTTTTTTATTATTTGTTTCTACCATATGTTTATGGTGAATAAAGCTTCGTGTGTTTCTGTTGCAGGCTTGCAATCGTTAAAATTTTGCACATGAAAAGCCATTAACACCAGGCCAGGCTAATAATCCTGTACGCTTCGGTAGACCATTTAGCCACAATGCATGCGTTACAAAAGTTAACAGAACAGACGACAGCTAACTACGACGACGATTGATGGCAGGCTCGACTTAGACCTAACGGTCGGTCAAAAATTGAATCGCACCAGTAAAAGTATTCAGCGGAATAGAAATGCTTCATGATGATGCGCTAAGCCTATAAATTCAATATTGACATTGACATTGACCAGGGATAAATAATTTTAAAAACTCGTATCTAATTCCCTGACATTGACATAATCGCGGACGCAAGAGCTCGTGTATCTTTTGATTATTATTTTCCATTAGACTAGTTAATAAATTTAATCGATTAATTTTATCGTAGTCAACTAATTCATACTACTCGAATTCGATACTCGAAATCGAGTCCACTACCGAATTACGATAGCAATTTTCTACGCGTGCTTCACTAATCAGAGAAATCTATTTATAGTTACTTAAAAAATTCCCACAAAGGAATTTCCCAGACTGTGGGAGTGTACGTGTTTACAGTTGTTTTGTGCTTTAATTGTCCGAAATTTCTCATCGGGAGGGCAGTGTAGAATTTGGCGTCGGTGTTTTGGTGGGAGTTGATTGAAGATATGATTTGCTTAACTGTTTATCTAATTGTGGCATGCATGCTGCTGCAGCTTGTGTCAGCAGAAGGTTGTCGATCAACCAGCTGTTCGTTTGTTTACTCGTAATATCAATTTCAAATAAAATGTATTTCCTTGTTATTTTCTATGTTTGTGTTGATGCTGATGTATAAATTTGGCTTTGCATCTGTAGACTATGTACTTAGAGTTAGCTCATGAAATACACATCAAATCAGTGGGCACATTTCTGCTAGATGTTTACTACACTCTATGAAGCTCTCTGTATAGCTTGATAAGATGGGCAAAGTGTATAGTTGCGTTCGTGTTATGACATTATGGTTAGTCTTGTGACTGTTGTTTAGTACTAGGTGGGTGGTTTTCTAATGTTACAAGCTTAAGTCTGGTCTAGATAGATAATGTTCGTGGTGCAGATAGTTCAGATGCTATTTGTAGGTGACTGTGGTGGTGGTGATTTCAATGCCGCTTCATTTGTTGGTGGAATAATACTGTCAGTCAGTGTAACTCTTATTGGTTATTTTGGCTTCCGGTACTGGCAAACTCACAAACGAAGAACTGCTTGACACGCCTGCCAGGGTGAAACATTTGTGTTTATACATTCGAGAAGAATACTGATGTTTGTTTTCCTTGTGTTGTTGATTGTACATTACAGGGTTTTTTGCTTGGTATTTCTTTTTCTGCAATGACTTGCGATCATACAATGGCCACTCTGCTTGTAGTACTTGCTTTTGACACTCGTGCAAGCTGTGATTGTTATTTTAATTGTAAAAGTTATGTAGATGTATATTTGGTGCCTTATCATTATTACTGCTCTTCCTGTAATGTGATGTGACTGTGCTGCAGTAATCTGTGCCTTTTGTACTTCTAAGCTTCAAGATTATACATAGTCTGTTGATGTACTTTCCATTGGTCAACAGTAAGTTATTATGAGGCTGACCTAGATGTCCATAAAGTGTCTTACCATCTGTTCCACACAGGCAAGTGTCTCAAAAACAAGAAAGTGAATAAAAATCGTTTGAAAAGTCAGAATCGCTATGCAGTGGTAACCAACACGACAGTCTTCAGTTAAAAAAGTGAAAGATCAAACTCACAAGACAGAATAGTGTGCATCTGTGGTACATGCTTATTTACCATGGAGATCATGTGTAGGGACCAACTTAATTCACGATTTCACGGCCGTGACATTTTCAGTTAAATTGGCCGTCTTCCGTGAAAAACGCCGATTTCCGTGAAATCCGTGATTTTTCGTGAATTTTAGCGCTTTTAGTTTAATTTATGACAACTCCAGTGTTTTATCAGCAGCTTTTGTACGGATGTTGCTGTTTGCTACGTGTCGCACTTCAGCACTAAGTAGTTGATATTGACTGTCTTGAGTCTTGACTTAGTGTAGTAAATATTCGTTGTTCAGAAATTTCTTCGTTTGCATTAGCACAGCCCCTTGAAATAACGTCTGTGGGGCCCGTGAATTTCCCATGAATTTCCAAAACTCTTTCCGTGAATTTTGACACATTTTAAAAATTCTACCATGAAATCATGCATTTTTTCCCGTGAATTTGGTTGGTCCCTAATCATGTGCCAGCTGGCCACTTGTGTGCATCTGGCAACTGCAGTACAGGCCTACCATCTGCATACTAGGCCTAGCTTACTGTTAGCATCTAAAACCCTTAACAGCTGGATGGGCGGCCACGTGGCATACATGTTGGCTCTAGGCACCAATCTATTCTCGTTAGATATGCGCCAATAAGGATTAGATTACTGTGGCCTGTAAGGATTGGTAGTTGGCTTAGCAATGTATTATTCTTTTAACTCCCTGTTATTAGAGCTGTCAAGGCGTTAATTTTTTTAATGCATTAATTAACGCATAAATTAATGCACCCAGTCCCGTCGAGATGGAGAGTAGGAGGTAAATTACCCCGGGCCCGAGACGTTTATGGGACCGGCCTGTAGAATAT
>Ga0209367_1008288_pt1 | contig 14210 bp, 7 predicted proteins | sample WorMetLIZISLAND2_FD_187412 | JGI IMG/M metagenome (GOLD analysis project Ga0209367, IMG submission 187412) | Marine gutless worms symbiont microbial communities from Max Planck institute for Marine Microbiology, Germany - Olavius geniculatus... ... | reverse complement strand
AGAGTTTACAGAGTTTAAACGGATGTCCACGTGTTACAGACGATTGGGCTGGTTTAAGAAATTTCTGACAGTCAATGTCTACTACCCCATGCAGCATTTTATAACAAAAAGTAAGGTCTGCTCTAATACGACGACTCTCAAGACTATGCTCATTTAGTGCTTCAAGTCTAGCATTATAGCTGAGATTGTGCAACCCGTGTAGACGCTTAGTAGGCCTAAACCTCTTAAGGACGGCTTCAATTCTTCTTATTGACATTTTTGCAGACGGTTTCCAGACAACGGTTGCATATCCAACTATGGGGCGAACGAATGTATTAAACGCCTTCATTAACACCAGTGGGTCACGGGTAGTAAAACACCTATGTGGATGTATGTAGTGTAGCCTGTTGCAAATTTGTTGTGAATGTGTTGTACCGGTACAGATCATGCTATAGTGTTGTAAAGAAAATATATAAGGAATCGAAATTAATGGAGTTTGGTTTACAGGCACTACTGAAGTAATGCACAGAGCGAGCGCAGAAAATCTGAAAAAGTGGAACGGTGGACGCGCGATAAACGGAAGGACTGTGGGGAAAAGTGGGAGGGGTTTGCCCACTTTCAAGTTATCAGTTCGGGCTTACACCCAAAGTCCCCCAAACTGGTAAAAATAAAAATGTAGATGCGAATCTGTGCAATATGGTGCATTTTGAGGACTAAATACGCAAAATGTATAGATTAATGTTAAATTTAAATTTTGGGAAATGAATTTGATGACGCCAGGTCATCAAAATTGGCACAGAAATTCGATGCTTTTGTGCGTCACTCTCATAAGTGGACAAGGCCGGATTTAACATTAGGCTGACTAAGCTACAGCTTAGACCCCCATTTTAAGGGGCCCCCTAAAGACGTCATTTAGCAGACCACGTGCCACGTCGTTCACTGTGTCATTTAAGGCAGTAGCCTAATTGTAAGTTTTAACTTAACTCATTGGGAGCTTAAAAAGCTTTTCCGGCCCTTCTCAGAGGCGTATTTAGAGGGGCCGAAGAGGCACTTCTTTCCATAAACTCAATGAATGGACAAAAGTGAAGGATACAAAAAATTTCTGCTCATTTTGCTCGCAAATTATTTGTACCCCCATTTTAAAATTTTTTCAATGTTTAAACTGCACTACGTTCGTCAGTTAACATACACAAAAATATTTAAAATCATTGCCATCGGATCTCATATTTATCTGTCCCATTGCTATAGAATAGCATGGAACAGAGTAAAAAATCACTTGCGTCTGTCTGTCATTCTGTCAGTCTGTCTGTAAACACTCCTACGGCCGCAATTTTGATTCAATTTTGATGCAATTTTGCACAGTGATTCGAGGCCCGAAAAGTAAGATCGAGATTGTTTGGGATAAAAAATCTGATAACTCCTTCCCCTATTTTACCTCAATTTTAAAAAAAATTGCATTATGACCTATGTAGATTTCAAAGCGGTATAACTCGGTCTCCGTAAAAGATAATTGCGTGCTGTTTGCACCTACCCCTATTTTTGAGCCCGGGCTATCCGACGGTGTCATTTAAATTTCTCCCCTGCCGACCCCTGTTGCCATGACAACGAATTTTGGAACAAAATTGACTATAACTCGGCCCCCGTGAAAAATAATTGCTAGCTGTTTTACCTACCCCCTTTATCAGGCCCGGGCTATCCGATGGTGTCATTTAAATTTTTTGTTTGCCGACCCCTGTTGCCATGACAACGAATTTTGGGACAAAATTGATTACAACTCGGCCCACGTGAAAAATAATTGCTCCCTGTTTGCACCTACCCCCTATTTTCGGGTCCGCGCTGTAATCTAGGAATAGATTACGTGCTACTTTTGCCGACATGTCGTAAAAACGATGCACCAGAAAACGTCAAAAACGCCATTTGGTACATAAATTTTTAAAAAAATTCTGGAGAGGGACAGCGCCTGCCCAGCCCGCTTCGCAGCGGGAAGGAAACATCTGTCTTCACACTCCACCCCCTTGGTGGTTATGGTGGCTTGACATAGTCACGCCTTCGGCGCTCAGTTTCGCCTCCCATACCTTTTTTGCAGAGTTGTCAAATATTGGAATTACCTACCCGCGTATTTTGATTTTAGTTCTATTAATTGTTTTAAGCGTAATCTTAATAAAATTGATTTTACTGATTTTCTTATTATTCAATAGTGTTCTGTATGTGTTAAGTGTATTTTAATGTGTTTTACCATTGTGATATCTTTTAGTAGGCCTAGTGTGTTTTTTTATTAGTTTTTAGTATGGGCAACCGTAAGCGCACTGCCTAGTTGTCCAGCCTCACTGTTTTATGCTACCTGTGTATTGGTACTTGTGTGTTTCAAGGCAAATTACAATACATACATACACATACATACATACCTCCTTTCCACTCCCAGCTTCCCGAACTATATTTGTCTGCCGCCGGGGCTGACAAAAGCTAAACAGGGCCCCATAACTGTGTCTAGCCTAGGGACCCCACATATGTAAATCCGGCACTGAAAGTGGCACGTGACATAACTCGGCGTCCCTGAAGTAGCCTATACGTACTAATACCAAACACGTACGTCAAACGGAGGAAAAGTCTATTATAAATAAACGAATATTCAATATGCAGAGAATTGTGCCAGTCTATAGAGAAAACGCGTGAACGAACAGTTTAAAGAAGGTCATAAAGGCTATTATGTTAACGATTACTGTTGTAATATTCCAAACAAGCAAACAGAAATCTACAATCACTCTCTAGATCATAAATGCTCATACGCCGTGGTGTGCTAGAATATTCAATAATCACGTTACTGCAAATGGTCACAAAGTGTGTCAGTAGAATTTTTTTATTGGTTAATATATGGTGAAGATATGGACATAATTTGGTGGTACGTTTTTAATGCCCCACGGTGTATAAGTACGTTATAATGGCGACGTTTTACCACGCAACGCATATCATCCACATATGTAGCATCACATTTCCACAATAACGTTAAATACGTGCAAAAATTAAAAACTCTTATGAGTAAAAACTATAAAATTAAGCTATTATAAGCTTAAGTTTCAGGCCTTCTTCACGTCGTGCCTAATAGCTCTGCTGCAATAAAAAATCAAAAGCTGGCACCAATCATGTTTCTAAAAGTGGTGAGTGAGTGAGTAGGGTTTAACGTCCCACCCGACACAATATAGGTCATTTTGGGGACGGTCTTTTGAAGCAAAATGCACACAAACACATAATAACGGAACAGTAAGTTTAACCTTTACAGAAACACAAAACACAAAATGCAGAAAAAACAAGCTAAACCTAAAATTGTAAGAACTCCATTATATGCGTGCATATGTAATTAACATAATGGCAGTTCTAACTAGAAATACGTTCTGTGGAACGAGGTATCTGTCCCACTGCCACGCTAATATAGCCTAGCAGCTGCGTTTCAGCGTTTGACGCTCTTGTGAGCCTGCAGCCAATTTTGTCTTTGAATAAAAACGGTTGGTTGCCATGACAATAGGGGTATTGAGGAGAAAAATTTACATGACACCATTGCATAGCCCGGGCCCAAAAATAGGGGGTAGGTGAAAACAGCGTGCAATTGTCTTTTGCGGGAACCGAGTTAGTCAGTGTTGTCCCAAAATTCGTTGCCATGGCAAAGGGGGTCGGCAGGGGAAAAATTTAAATGATACCATCAGATAGCGCGAGCCAAAAAATAAGGGGTAGGTGCAAGCAGGGAGCAATTATCTTTCACGGGGCCGAGTTGTAATCATTTTTGTCCCAAAATTCGTTGCCATGGCAACAGAGGTCGGCAGGCAAGAAATTTAAATTACACCATCTGATAGCCAGGGCCCAAAAATAGAGGAGTAGGTGAAAACAGCGCGCAATTATTTTTCACGGGGCCGAGTTATAGTCAATTTTTGTCTCAAAATTCGTTGCCATGGCAACGGGGGTCGGCAAAGGAGGAATTTTAACGACATCATCGGATAGCCCGGGCCCGACAATATGGGGTAGGTACAAACAGCGTGCAGTTATCTTTCACGGGGGCCGAGTTATACCGCCTTGAAGTCACCATAGGACGTAATGCAAATTTTTAAAAATTGGGGCAAAATAGCGGAAGGAGACATCGGATTTTCACCCCAACAGAGTCTTACTCTTCGGGGCCCCGAATCACTGTACAAAATTTCATCAAAGTCGAATCAAAATTGCGGCCATAGGAGTGTTTACAGACAGACTGACAGAATGACAGACGCAAGTGATTTTATAATCTGTCCGATGCTCTTCTCCAGACAGATATCAATGTGATAATGCTGTTTGTTGGAGGTCAGAGAGTACTAAAAGTGGTGTTACAACGCTTAAAACGTGAAAAGCAAAATACTCAATAGCACGAGAAAATGAATTTAAACTCCAAATTAAAATCTCAAGTTCTGTTAACATTTTGCGATTTAATTGACTTTTTTGATCTTCACATGCTATTATAATCATAAGAAACAGCTCAATAAGCAACAGTGACAACAACTAAACTGCATTAGCATTCATAGTAAAAATGTCATGTTATCATTAATGTAAAAACAATTAATATTTACAAAATTGCTACATAGCTAGAATGTTGAGTAAGTACAACAACAAAAATCACTCAAAATGAAGTCTACGGAGTATTTCACTTGTTTGATAAAAAACAAATAAGTGATGAAAAAGAAGACCTAAGGGAAGACAAATGTAGCACTTTACCAATAATGAACAACAAAAAAACAAATGAAAATCTGCAGCCATCTTATGCTTAACCAACATGGAATGATATCGGTTAATCTTAATGTAAGATTAATGAAACAACAGACCTACAAAATAAAGTGCACTGAAGATACGGCTCGTATACTATCTGACATCTTTGGTCAAAAAGTGGAAAATGTGAGATGCTAAATGCCTAGGAAAACTTCAGGGAAACTTCAGGGAAGACGAACATAGCACGCTAATTGACGAGTGTAACTTGAGTGAACGAGAAGAAAAAAGCCAAACACTGATGTCCGAGCCGTGTGCCTGCATTAATGCGGCCGTCCGTCCAGCTGACGCGGATCTTAGACACCGACAGTAAACTAAGCCCACGAATGGTTGTCCCTAGTTTGCTGACAGCGCTGAAGCCGCCCGAAGCACATTAGCTGTAAATTCACATGTACGTCACTAGATATGCGTCTTCTTCTTCAGGTTTTTGACATGAATGATGTGTGACCGCGACTTTAGGCCTTTCAAAGTTACAATTTTTTGGCACATCAGATACTCCCGCCATGGGAAATTTTCACATCCCGTTCTGTTTGTCTGTGCCTTTTTGAAGCAAGGAGCCCGTACGTGGCAGACGGACGGACGGGACCACTGCACATGAAACTCACAACTATTTACGTCTATAGTTAACATCATACGCTATATCAGGAATGGCTGTTTGCAACAATAGTTGGCAGAAACGAAATTGTTGACTGGCCACCACGTACAGAGGGTGGGTCACGAGACCCATGGTGGGGGGGGAAGCCGGGCGTCAGTTCCAGTAAGAATCTAGCGAGCCGCCTCAGCAGTGGTCGACTTGGACTGCGTGGCGCCAGCATCCTTGCTGCGTCCCGGCGGTGCCCCGGTTTGTTTCTGACCTTTGCGTGAATTCTGCTGCGAGGACGAGCCACTCTGTGACATCTTTGCCTGCAGACGAGCCTCCCTGTGCTTCTTACGCAGCCATCTAGCACCAGTCAACCAAACAACGACTCAATAATTCAATTAATTAGTCACAGAATAAATGAATAACTAGACAGCAGTCGTAGCCCGCAGGTAACTCCGCCAAGGCAATGCTATTCGCCAGGTGGCGTCACCATCTACGGTTTTGCAGCGGTTTCGCTTATGCCCCCTTTAACGCAATGGTAACGAAAATTTCAAAGTTATCCAGAATCCAGGATTCCTACCGGATCACGCCCAAAATTTAATCACTTGTAGCGTATGCCATGCCCGACATATCCTCAAAATTTCGGAAAGATTCGTCCATAACTTTTTGAGTTATCTTGTACACACACATAGACAGACAAAAAAAAACAGCAAAAACATAACCTCCTTGGCGCAGGTAAAAAATCTATTAATCCATGAATCATAAAAAGCCACTTAGTCGCCACTGATTACAATTTTTCAAACGTAAGCTTAAGCATTACATAAATCTCAGTTTTACTTACTTACTTACTCAACTGCTTGGTCGCAGCCATATTGCACTTGCATAGCTCTGCATGTTAGAAGTACACGAATCAAAGCTACAAGAAATATTGGCGGCATACTTCTTGAAAGCTCTTTCGGCTTCTTTCTTTGAACGTTTCCTTGTCTCATGTTTTACTTCTCTCTCCTTTTCTCGTTCTTGCTCGTTCTTTGCTTCTTGCTTCATCTGCTCCTTCTTCACCTTCAGCCATTCCTCAAACGCGCTTTTGGCACCGTCCTACGCGATAACACACACACATACAGTCAGACACAGGCCAACGTCATTTTACCATCCAATTCCAACAACGATTCTCATCGGTGTAATATCCAATTTTGGACTTTTTGTCGACCAGTGATACAGAACAGACAGTAGATTAGCTGTCACTTGTCTGAAAAATAACAAACATGATTGTCATATTAACTGTTCTGTCTGTATTCTGCTTTCACTGCATACATAATAATATTTGGAGCAGTATTCCTAAGATACAATGTTTTCCTGCAAAGTTATGAAACTGTGGGTGCTTAGGACTAGGTCACGTGGACGTGTATAAAAGCATTTGACCGATCCGCTAAGAGAGCTTCTAGAAATGAGACACTTCTTAAGAAATGCAAAACATGTCATCAAGAACTTGAATAAGAAAAGTTCTTTAAAAATTCTACATCACCTGACACATGAAGATTTTGAGAAAATGTCTTTAAATTTTTTTCTTCAAAAATTGACCCATGGTTCCCAATAAACAACGTGATCCACTCTTAACGGGATCCATCATTTCACCGTTATCATTCTTTGCTGGTTACGGTAATAAGAACAGCAATCTACAAATGGCCAACCAACCTTGTTCTTGTTGTTTCTCTCGCGTTCCTCTCTGATCTCATGGATGCGTTCTCGACGTCTCTGAGCTGCCTCGATGCGTTTACGTCTCAGCCACTCTCTGAACGCATCATCACATTGCTGTCTCTTCCGCTCGTCCTTCTCTCGACGCTCTTCTTCATCCTGCCTCGCCTGCTCTGCCCTCACCGCCTGCTGTTTCTGCAGCTGCTTCTTCTGGTCCTCCGTCAACCGATGTGTTGTCTTCTGATCCACCGACTTCCGCCGTGCCCCGTCCTGCCCGGCAACCGCCGACTTACTCCGAGGTATCTGACAAGGAAAAATTCAAGTTTTACACAGTTCACTACATACAAATTATAGTATTATAACTACAGTTTTAGTTTTCTCAAAGAAAAAATTGTATTTGGCTCAAAATACCAACAGAGTATTTGGCTAACAAAAACTGCCAGATTTTTAACAATATCATCTGCGATAAAATCGTTCATTACTGCCGAATTAATGCCACACTGATGCAAAAAGTTGACACTTGTTGCCAAGTTAAAAGAAAAATGTCAAAAAAGTGTCAAAATAAAACTTTGTAGACAAGTTCCTGTAAACTGCCAAGTTTGACTTATCTGGCGTTTTAAAATGCCAGTTGGCAACCTTTCCGATGCACGGACAATCCACTGATGTCTGAAAAAACAATGCGAGGTCGGTGTTACCTGTCCAGCTGTGCGCTGGCTGGACATTCGTCCACGGCCACTAACACCACTGCCAGTCTTCACAGACATGGAGCTGATGCGGAGAGCGGCATCCGACGACGATGAAGAGGACCGGCTACGAACCTCATCGTCAGCCATCACATCGTCCGTGTTGACCATCCGGAACTTACCATCACGTTCCAGCAACATCTGGTCATCCTCGAACTGCACCATTTCCACTCGACCACCGGCCTCGGACTTCAAGGTTCCGTCGTTTTTCACTTCCAATGAAGTGCTACCAACGTCATCCGATTTTGACGTTCCACCGTCACAGCCTTGTTCCACGTCAGGTTCGGTCAAACCACCATGTGGTGAAGTCGTGGCCTCGTCCGCGTTCGGATCAACCAGCACTTTGCATGTCTGTGGACTTTCAACGGAATCACCGCTGTGGCTGACGACTGGTGCCTCGACCTCTTTGTTGCTTTGGTTGGAATCCGGACTTGCATCACCACCAGCAATTTCTATCTCTCCACTGACGTCCAGCTCAGAACTTATTCCAACTGGTTCACTGGATTCTAAACCATCCTGCTCAACCCGATCTTCGGCAGCAGGAACTTCGACAGGACTAACACGGATTTTCGGTAGACTTTCACTACCATCAACGGGAAGTGCGGAATGCTGGTCACTGTCAACTTCATCAGTGTGTACCTGGCCTTCCGCTAAACAGCAACAAATAAACTCAATCAATGAACGAGTTCGGAATTTTTAATGGCATAAGAACAGCAAACTAATGCTAAGTCCACTAGAGACAGTTAGACGAAGTTAAGTCCTGAAAATGGTCAGAAAATAAAGTCAGAAAAAAGAATATGTCTGCAGGTAAGTTTTGAGCTGCTGACGGAAGCTGGATAACGACTCGGCAGACGTCACTCGTCCAGCGGGTCGTTCCACGTCCATGGGTTGACAATGAGAAAGCCCAGTTAGCAACAGTCATCAACTTGAGCAGAAGCACTGTCAAATGGCTGGTGCCAACAGAATGATGAAGTCGCTGGCCAAGCATTGAAGACAATGACACTATTGAAAGATCAACGACAGTTCACCCTGCACAGTGGCTGACTGCAAACGACTCCGTTTACCTTCCCTCAGTCTTCTTCATATCAGAGAGAAATTGTTAGGCTACCAGAACAACAGTGAACCAACTAACACCTGTAACTATTCTTCAAATGCGTTTTTACACGCAAGAGCTAGCATAGCTCACCGTATTAGCTACAGTAATTCTGGCTGTCCATCCGTCTGTCTGTCCGTCTGTCACAACCCGGTACCGATTCAAGCACAAGTGAGATAGAGACTTCGAATTTACACCGTATGATAGCCTCGAGTCTCTAGTATTTCGCGACAAAATTTCATGCCGCTGGGTCAGGGGGTCCCCACGAACGAGGGGGCGAAAAAGGAGCACCCCACTAAAGACGTTATTCTACTGCTATTGGCTCGTTAAAGCCCAAATTCCATTACGCCGACTTTCACCAAAACTTCCTAGCGGGGAAAGTCGTAGACACAAATCATGAAAGTCGCGGATACAAACCATCTCGACATGTTGAGACGTTTGCGACAAAGTCCATGACAAGTCTGCGACGAACCCGCTTGTGTCACTCTAATGGAATTTAGTCCGTTACAATGCACGGGGAAATTCGGCGACAAAATCCGCGACTTCGTGACTTTGTTGCAGACACAAATCACAAAAGTCCACGACACAGATCATGAAAGTCAGGGACATGATCTGTGTCGTGGACTTTCATGATTTGTGTCCGCAACTTTGCCGCAAAGTCAGCGTAATGAAATTTGGATTTGGGCTTTAACGTGAAGTGCAGACATGCTGCTTATCATAACAAGCCCTAACGATGAGCTTCTTTGAAATGTCAACGTTGATGACCTTGAATGACCATGAACCCCCAAAATAGAGGTTTCAGTGAATTTTTCACGATTTTGGGCTGCAACACATATTTCAAGAATTGCGCTGAAATGGCTAGAGATAGACCAAGACAACCTGCATATGAAATTTTCGCCATTGAATGCAGACTTTAGCAAGCCAAGTCCCAACCCTCTACGTTCAAAAAGACCTGCACACGCCGGTGTCAAAGAGGGTTACTCCCCTAAAAGTGGTTATTTTTCCGCTATTGGCTTGTCTGTTGTGAAAACGGTTGCAGATAGACACAGACATGTTGCTTATCATAACAAGCACTGATGACGTGCTTTTTAATGGTATCAACATTGATGACCTTGAATAACCTTAAACTGCAAAAATAGGAGTTTTTTGTTATTTTTTTGCGATTTTTGGCTGCAAAAGAGTGAACTGCGACGAAATGGATAGAAATAATAACACTAATGTACACTTTTTTAGTCACAAGTGGGAAAACTCAGCCTACAGATCCCAGAGTTAAAACAAAAAAGTGTCCAAACTAAACAAATTGTTCAACTAAGCTCAATTCTGTGCACGAGAAAGAATAACAACATGAGTTGACCTGAATAAACAAAATCATCTCTACTTCTGTCTGATAAATGCTCTTTAGCTGGCTCCGAATCTTTTGTTACAGCCACATCCTCCTAAAAATACATGAGATAAAAACACACTATCCAGCATCCTTATTCCTAAAATACACTGCTGCAATGTCGGTAAAGCTAGTTGATACTAGATGAATTTGTAGATCTAAATTTGGTGGTTTCCTCTTTTATGAGCCAGTCACACTTAGACGTCTATTGGAAAATCAGCCAGATATTACAGAAATTAGTATTTAAAGTGAATTCTAATTTCCAGAAAATCATTACTTTTTCACGCCATTTCATCATTTTCATTTTCATTATCAATTGCTCCATCACTTTTTTATCCCACACTTAAAACTTATACACTTGTTTCACAAATGATTTTTGACTACTGATATGTACTAAGCAATGCATCCTTCAAAGACTTCAAGACTTTGTGAAAATGTACTGCACTAACTGATTTTATACTACAACTCTTTCTGACACTTTTCATGTTCTGCTTAATTGTGCCTCACTAAATTAGTACTGACCACAGACTGTTTGGCCATAAGTTATAGTATATCACTGTGCTGTGTCTCATCACAGTAAGTTGATAACAGTATAATAGCACTAAGCACTAAGCACTCCACTGTAGCCCTATCAGTATCAAGATGAAAAAATACTTCTATGCTTCTAACCACCATTCATTACTAACAGATTTCCATTGAAATAAATGGAATTAAATTCCTTGAAAATATCAGTGCACTTTTTTGTTTCCTTTCAAAATTTTGCTAATGCTCACAAGTACTATATAGTACATGACTTTTATTTCTGCACGCTTGCAAATCCTAATATTACACAAATGTCATAAAAATAAAATTTTTTTAAAAAATCAACAAAATATTTCCCCTTCTCATTTTTTCACCAGACTGCAAATGGAAGCTCGAGAATTTTTTGGCGCATAATTACTGATCAGTTACTAATCAAAATATGCACTATGCTCATGTGCAAACCTCATTATCAGTGGCACTGTCAGACATGTTGCCAGGATCACTGTAAGATTAGTTGGCTGAACATATTACACCGTTTTGTCACACACTTCAGGAACGTTTCTTTTCAAACATCTGAAGTGACTGAAGACAGCCAATGTAAAAAAACATATTAATGACAGCAGGCACAGTAGTAACAGTATGCTTAAAATTCTGGTAAATGCAGCCTACGGTATAGTACATAACTTGGCTGTATGGGAGACTGTATGTAAACTCCCTGTAAATGGGTGCTATTTTCAATGTGTATTCACTGAACCAAATTCATTTTCAGTGCAGCACTGCACTGATCAAAATTCTATTTTCAGAGTGGCTGCACTGCTCTGCAGCTGCAATGCAGCCGCACTAACCCTAACCCTAAACCTAACTCTATAACTTAGAACCCTACTGGTGCCAAAGTGTCCATAAACTCAGTGCTCACCTGTTCCAAAATCATGGCATGTGTGGTGCCACTGCTGCAACTGCATGTTCTACAGTGACTGTAAAAGCTGATGCAATTAGTGCCAAAATTATGATAAATAATGTTTACGAATTGGGTTGGTAATGGCGAGTATTAGAAGCAGCTTTTGCATGCATCTAACATCTAAGAGAATGCACAAAATGCACAGAATGGCAATATATCCAACATGGAGGACAACCAAACTCTTGACACCTGGCACTGAAAACAGACTTTGGGCCAGTGCATATTCGCTGAAAATAGCTTCTTGCTCCCTGTAAGTCTATTGGTCTTAACCACAAATTCTATGTTAAAATAAGTTTGGGAGTGTTTGAAGTCAAAAGATAAGCAAATAATCACATGCCTAATGTTTATACACGTAGTTCTATTATTTTTCTTCAGTTTCCCCTGACTTGTCCTTGACATTTTTTGACATTTTTCATTTTCCCTGACTTTTCACCGAACATCTAGTAATCACCAAATTTTTCCAGGTTTTTCAGGTAAGCGGTCACCCTGTAGATGTGGCATACATATTTGGATAAGACAAGTCTATGACTGCATATAGTCGAATAAACATACTACAATCTCCAATATGCCCAACGATTTTTGGATGAGCAAATTACCATACTGCATCTGCATCTTAACAACAGCATAATGACTACTTTTTTACTCCTCACACGCTACGTTCCTAACGCAGCGAAGGGAAGTATATGAGATCAGTGTAATATTAAGAACCGACCAACGACGGATCAACGACCAACCAACGTCCCTTCGTGGAAAAGCCTTCCTGAAAGAACTTCAAATGGCCATATTTCAGCAACCGATCACAGGGATGTGCACGAGACCTTCTGAGCTAAGATCGAGAAGAGACCTGAGACCCACGTCTCCAAGACCGAGACGTTCAAAATTTTGTCCGAGACGAGACCAAAATGAGACGTTGCAGCTTCCGAGACGCTGGCCGAGAACTTGAAGCTCCAGAGATTCTCGAGAGTCTCAGGAGCTTCAATGTCTCACCGAGACGTTTTCTGTGACGTATGGTGAAACACATTAACAATGAAAAAAAATTATATGGATTAATTAACTCACACCACGTAAGCACTTTCCATTTGTGATATTGTAGGTTTTTACACTTTATTTTTACATTATCGCTAAATAATTAACGGCTTGCACCATAAAGAATAGCAACTGCAGTGCCGTAGACATGAGCCATTAAGTTTAGCACAATTTGCAAGCAACTGAAATTAGCAAACTACAGCTGATTATAGCCTTATATGTCGACTACATTTGGCTGATAGTATTCATTCCAAAATATATATGCGCTTTATCTTCATTGCGACTAGATCATTTTATGATGAAAAAAGACTAACACGACATAATTCTGCTTTATGATAAATAAGTATATGAAAGACAAAAACACTGTAAACAGATATTTCTAAGCCACAAATGACATGCTGGTTAATATCATTCTAAATGCAGCTACAGTATGCACGGCGTGCACCTGCACAAAATGTCTCAATGAGATGCAATGGCCCGAGACCCGAGACAAGACCTACTGGGCCGAGACCGAGACATATTGCTCCAAGACTGAGACGAGACCCGAGACGTATCGGTCCAAGACTGAGATGAAACCGAGACCTTGAGAATTTTGTCCAAAAGAGAAAAGAACGAAAATGCAGTTAAAAGAATACAGCAGAAAAATATGCTCGCGAGCAGTACATTAGATTGGTTACAACCAAAAATATTTCTTGTAGGTATATATTAACAATGGCCATCAGTATACGTTATACACCACAATACGATAATAACGTATCTGCAGTTTATTCCACCTATAACTACGTATTTGCAAAACAAACAGAAAAAACCACCACATTTGTTTTGTTTACATCCACTAGTGACGTACTTCCTTAGCAACAGTCCCTAGCGATGTCCAGCTGGTACTTGTACACTGAATGATAAAGGCTGTAGACAATTTTAGTGATTACCAACTAAAGTCAGCTTGTAAGGACGCCATATGCATAGCCCTATCTAAGGTTACCCAAATGATTTTTGCTGTTTTAGAGGACTGATATCATCACATCGTCCTTACACACAGTTTTAAACTGGTAAGTTTTTTTTACACATATAAGAGAAAAGAACGAAAATGCAGTTAAAAGAATACAGCAGAAAAAATGCTCGCAAGGAGTACAGGGTGGTCCAGCTAAAGTGAGGCCAACTTACATTTTTGCCGGTAACATTTGACTGCATAGGTAAAATTCAATGATTTTTTGCAAATGTAAACTGCATACAACAAGAAGTGGTGTGGTGCAAATTTTAAGAAATCCAGCATCGATTTTTTGATGAGTCGGTCAAGGCTTGATCTGCACCAAGCTTTGCTGGCAAATTCCTTCAGAAAGCGGCGAGAGCTCCAGTTCTTTTCCACCTGTAACGCCTTTATAACAATTCTGTCCTCTCGTGTTATTTTACCCATCAAAATGCAGAAACAGGTAGTTATTCCCAAAGATATTATTTTA
>Ga0209367_1008287_pt1 | contig 14212 bp, 6 predicted proteins | sample WorMetLIZISLAND2_FD_187412 | JGI IMG/M metagenome (GOLD analysis project Ga0209367, IMG submission 187412) | Marine gutless worms symbiont microbial communities from Max Planck institute for Marine Microbiology, Germany - Olavius geniculatus... ... | reverse complement strand
AGTAGGTTAGCAGTCATCCAGGAAGAGATACATTGCAAGACATCCTGAAGGTGAGTTAGATTAGAATGGAAATCAGGTGGGCGGAAAGAGAGGAAGATTCCATTTCCTACCCTTTCATTCCCTATTGAAAAATTCCGGATCCGTCACTGCATTATGCATTGTATAATATAATTTGCAAGTAATTGCTGAGAAAGCAGTATTTTATGTTAAAAAGTGATTGACAATACATTTATATAGTACCGAACTACATAAGCAATGTGGTTTATTTTTAGTTACTCATTTTGGACATTTTTCTCAGCTATTTCGTAAAATAACGTATAATCGTTGCTGCTTGCTGAATGCATGTTTTTGCTGCACTAGCTAAATGAATATTACACATTCATAACAACCGATTAAGTGCCAATAATTGTTAGTTTTCTTAATGCACAAAGCATTATAGTGATGGAAAAAATGAACTTCTTTATTTATCACAGAGTTGTTTTTTTTGAGTGTTTTCTGTTGTTAAAAGGATGATAGCTCAGCTTTATGACTCTTAGTTGCAATAATTCAGTTTGTGACAGGGTTGGAAAGAAATTTGATATTTTCGAAAATATTGAAAATTTAGAAAATATCGTGATATCTTAAATATTTTTGATATTTATCTATTGATGTGTTTAAATTACATTTTACTAAGCAATATGTTAATATATGCTCGTGTATTAATGATATACTTGTACAGAGCATTTGCATGGCAAAAATTGTTTTTCTTTTATTAATATCAGCATCATTCTATTATGGCACAGGATATTTATTTGGCAGCCGGATAAATAGCCGCATTGTCCAATAAATAGCCAGTCCTGGCCGGCCCGGCTATTTATCTGGCAGCCATCTTGGGTGCTTTAGCGTGCTCTAAGGTATCGGTTAAGGTCCTGTCTCCGTGGTGGTACAGTGACTTATTGGGCACACTAAAACAGTCTCCCTGATAAATGCAGCAAACAGACAGAGAAACAGAGAAAAAGAAAAACAAAACAACAGAAAACGCGTTAAACGCAACACGACCTAGCTCGGAATAAAACTCCAGAATCACCGTCACAACTCACAAGTTAGTTTGCGCATAAACTTCAAACGTCTCTCTTAAATCATAGTGTCACTTTTCTGTTTTAGCTTATGTAGAATTTATTTCTTTTGTTTAACTGAGCAGTTGTGCAATAGTTAACAGTCATTTTAGCAGCATTTAGTTTTATGCTTGTTATTTGCATCAGTAGCTGAAGATTAAACGAAAAAGTGAGAATATGCCTGTACCTCCCCCCCCCTGTACAACAGTGTCTTACTTGTTTACTTACTTACTTACTACCCGACGGGTACCCGGGTAACGAATCACCCGATAATGGGAGCCCTACCAACGGGCTCGCCCTTCTTGTTCATTGGTCAGTTTGTCAAAAACTAAACCGTGTCATTTCAGTTCAGTTACGTAGTCCAAGTGATTATCAGAGATCACATGAGATGAAATTGTCACGCAAGCAGCGTGACGAAGATTATTTGTCGTCGTGTCTGTCTGTCACTGCTTAGTGGCACAGTTAGCATAAAGCAAATGGAGCAGTTGTTCATCCCGGAACGCCAACGGCCACTTATGTAATTCGTGAAAGTCCAAGATTTTTTTTTTGGGGGGGGAGAATTAGGGGGTTTAGTTGTGCCCCATTGGACAAAGAGTATGGGATTCAGAAAAAAATTGTGATCACTCCGTTCGCAGATTATTTGTGTTCCACTTGTGGCGCCGCTCATGTTTGCCGGTGTTGTTTATTCTGCACTAAATTTGGTCAGTTGATTCTCAAGAAAATAATTGTTGCCACCAGATATCACATTTTTAGGCTATAAGGCATAAAATTTGATTTCGTTAAGGGCGCCGCCCCAGACCGCGGTAGAAGAGCTCACAGTGCTCTTCCAGACTTTTTAGCTGGAATTAAGAGGTCTTACTTATAGGGGAAGGCAGGGAAAGAAAGAGAAAGAAAGAGAAAAGTGAGAAAGTGAAGGAAAAGAGGGAAACAGAACAGGGAAAGAGGAGAGGGGAAGACCTACGCCACTGTCAGTGGTTGTTGAATTATAAGCAGAATATCGTTGACGAACGTTCACGTGCTCTTGTAGTAGGTAGTAGGTTCAGTGAATAGCAGCAATGACGCAGGCACGCGGGGTGACGTACGCACTCCTGATATAATGGCAGAAATACACAATGGCATACGTCAATACATAAATACATAAGAAATCATTCATTTATCTGTTGTGCACGTGAAATAGGCCACGTGGCGTAACCGCATAAGCTTACAGGTCAAAACAACCCGCGCTTTCGTACTCAAGTGACAATCGAGATTATGGTACGGTTGTCGTCTGTCTGCTTGTCTGTCTGTCTGTCTGTCCGTCGTTGTTGCCGTCCCTAACGGATATATTGTGGCTAAACGGTGTGAGGTAGGACTTTGGTTGCTATTGATCAATAATAGGAAGTCGCATAATTGGCTTTCAAATGACATGAACATCGATGACCTTAGATGACCTTAAAGGGTCATAATGCACCATAGTATGCTAATCGTGCAGTATTGTGGCTAAACGGTAAGTCATAGGGAGTCGGCGATGGTAGCAACGGATAGGGCGCTGGCGCTGCGACTTCTTATAGGCTGTCAAAAGTAACCATGTCTCTATTTCCAGCAGTTTGGCCGCAATTATCAATGGAAAGTTTTAAACTAAAAGTGGTCGTATCTCGGAAACGGTGAGAGATAGGGCCAAGGTTACTATGAATTACGAATAGAAAGGGACACACACTCTTTTAGATTACATAAAAATCATTGACCTCGGATGAATTAAGGATTTTGAAGATCACTGACAACCAGTACGGTCGGCTATCCTAGCGACTGCTGGGCTTTTTGTTATTTCATGACATTCCGCGTAGTATTACACAGCAGATCACTGCAACGTCACAGCGTGGGTGCAGAAACACGGTGTATATAAGAGGGTGCATTATCCAATTATCAAAACACTAAAGTAGGCCTATGTGTTCAAAATGTCTTACGCCTGCTCGAAGCCAACTCGTATAAAACGTGATCGCCAATGCCTGGACGCTTCATCGACGAATGCCCACTCGATCAGGCACAACTTCAGCTGATTGACATCATGAATCCGGCTGCGCCACACGCGCTCCTACAGCTTCCCAAAAATCAGATAAACAACCGATTGAGGTCAAGACAGGACTGTGACTATTGGCTGGTCACAGAGCTAGTCTAGTGTTGTCTGAGGTTTCTCGAATTAACAGTTGAATGGTCTCGCGCGTTAGACCAACTCAGGCCAACTCAGCCTCCTACCCTCCGTGAGACGGGAAATGAGTAGTGGCTTACGGACTACGGGGTGAAGTCTAGTGTGACTGATTGGGGCGGTGGCATGTCTGCTAGCTGCAAACCGCGGGTCCAGTTGTTCGTTAACGTGGACAATGGACGGCCGCTTACTGCGCTGCGGTATCATTAGTTCATGCCCATCAGCTGCCACTTCCGAGATTGTAAAGCACTTCTGAGCAACGGTAAGAAGTGCTATAGCAAATGTTGGTCTTTATCTCTTTTTACCTTTAGACTTTCTGGCCGTCGCCGAATATCCGGATTCGTCGAAATGTTTGCCGCCGCCGAAAATCCGCCGAAAAAAAATGCGGCTAGCCGTAATCGACGCCAATTTTTAAAAAAATCATTAGCCGCCGCCAAAAGAATTCGCCTAACCTTCGGCCAGGCTTCGAGATCTTCTTTTTATACCCAATTCACACCGGCGACGCTGACGCTACTCAACTGCCCCGACATTATGAACTACCCTACTGATGTCTGAACTAAACTGTTATACTCGTGCACTAAATTAAAGCTACAGCAGCAAGCACATAACGGAGTTTTTTAATGTGCACTGAAAAATTAGTGTTGTAGCTGCAGTTCAGCTGAAATTAGCCGATTTTTTTTTGTTTGAGCCAAAATTCGCATAATCCGGATATCGGCCGTATTTTTGGTTTAGCAGGATTTCTGTAAAAATTCGGCTAGGAAGTCTATCACGCGTCCAGCAGGCAGGCGCGTTGTCCAGTGTTCCAGAAGAGTGATTGCAGCGTATTGGAAACGCCATCCTATTGGAAATGGAAATATTTCGTCAACGATATTTATAAAAAAAATTATAACTCTTCCATAAAATAACATTTTTCTACCAAAATTTATTGCTTTCTTCACAGATCTTGTGGCGATTTAAAGTACGAGATTTCATTTCGATTTGTTCAGATTTGACAATTCTGTTGTACATTGTCTAGGGGGTTACTTTTTTCGGATACAGTGTATGAAGATACCGGTACAATACAGCCACGCGCCGACAATAGTCAGGTTGCTGATCTAAACTGTGTCCCAAAAAATGTCCCACTTTGTCATTTTTCGTATCTTCGCCAAATATTAACCGATTTTTTACAATTCTTTCACTGTCACATACTGTGGACAATTAGCAATAAAGTAGTTGTTAAATACCCCACCACACTTTAACTGTGTCGCTACATTACCATGTGGAATATAAATTTTCAAAAATCACCAAAATCACTATAATACATACGCAAAATAATCATATTCTAAAACAATTTTCACTAATTTTTATACAAAAATTAAATTATGTTTAGTTTTATATACATTTCTGATGTTTGTAAACAAAAGCCGATGATATTGTCGTAAATAATAATTTTTAATGCACTGAAGATATACCGGTGATGTAATGCGCCATTTAGCAGTGGAGACAAACCTCTGATTAAGAACTTGTACCGGTTTAAAAAATACAGTTTTCGGAAAATACTGGCAGAATTTTTAAAGATAAACTGCAACAGGGAAAGCGTGGAAATGTCATTAACACTGATTTTGGAAACATGCAGCACCGACCAACGGCATGAGACCGGCAGACTGAAGCATACACTTACTGAAGAGAAGGTGATCACTGTGGATGAAATGGTAGCCTTGCTAAACCTCAAAGGCCAAAAACAAGCATATCGTTCAACACGCCAGATATGCAAAGAAACGGATCTAACAAAGTGTAGCATCGTACAAATCATTCACTGCATTTTTGGTCAGAAGTGAATTCTGTTCACCAACGTGCTTGCTGTCTATTATTGTTATTGTTGTACTTCATAAGATAGTGTAGTGACACAGTTAACGTGTGGTGGGATATTTAATAATCAGTTTATTGCTAATTGTCCACAAAATGGAAAAGTAAAAAAATTTTGAAAATCGGTTGATTTTTTCGCGAAGATACAGACAATCACAAAGTGGGACATTTTTGGGACACAGTGTAAATGACACAGATAAATGACATGCGTTTTATCATTATCACGGGCATGCCCCAGACTGGAGCGTAGCCATATTCACGAGCTGTCTCCACCGTTCTCGGTCTTCTACAGGTATCCACACCGAATTAAATCCATAGTTGAGCGGTATTATTCAACAGAAGCTTCAGTCACTCACGGCACACTGCAGTAGCCACTTCCTCGTTATTCGCGCACGAAAGTCTTAACAGTGCGTAATGAAATATCGTTCTTCGGGCTTTGAAGCCCGTTACAATAAATCGCCGTCAATCATCAGTGTAGACAGGCATGGCGAATTCGACGTGAGACTCTCGAGCATTCGCTATCCAGGTCATTCGTTCTCACGTCAGTGGCTTGATAAATGACATGCGTTTTATCATTATCACGGGCATGCCCCAGACTGGAGCGTAGCCATATTCACGAGCTGTCTCCACCGTTCTCGCTCTTCTACAGGTCTCCACACCGAATTAAATCCATAGTGGAGCGGCTAGAGGTCAGCTTCCAGTGCCTAGGAGAAGGAGAACTCCAAACATGGGGTGGATGATAAACCTCGCTTAGCCTTTGAGAATAAAATAAACTTATTACGGTTATGTTCCCTCTCGGTATGGTTTCATTATTGTAATTTCATCTTAACTATTGCCACAATAGCTTACAAACAGATCTCAGTTTGCTGCGTATGCCTCATGACTGCAGGAACATTCACGGCATAGCTCGCTTAGTTCAATATTTTATTCGTGCACAATCATCTTTGTAACCTTCGAAAATCGACGTACAGTACTACTGCGACGCTGTTTACGTCGAAGCTCCTAAGCGTCGAGTGGTATACTAAGCGTTGAATGAACTATACTTAGAAGTTCGATTTAGGCCTAAGTCGCCTGACAAGACTGACGCACCTCGAGTTTCACCATGCGTGGTTCGAAGTACTTGCTATTCAAGCGTGTAAAGTAGACCGACGCTGACCTCACGTGGCGTGCTGCACATCAGTTTTCGCGACTGCTTCAAGGCAGCATTTTCGTTCACATATGGGGCTATACCTATCGTCAGCTGCTGTTCATATCATGTTCATCGTCCACCTATACGTGTAATGTGTATTGCAAGTCTTAACAAAACAGCTGTCAGTGTAAACTGTCTCTGGTTTTTTTATTATTGTCCTCTTATTTTTTACTTTGTCTCATCTTTTGAACGTTTAAAGTGACTGTTCATCTCCGCTGTGAGTTACACTGTTTGACATCATCATTGCCATTATAATGACGACGATAAAGAGGGAGGATTAAGAGTTTCGCGGAACGCTTTCTCGGAGACGTTCTAAGAGACGGTCTGACAACTCAAATTCGGTCTATATAACTACATTCTGACGTATTTCTAAATTTATGTATTAATATATGCCTCTGCATGTCACAATGAACTGCGCAATGAAAAGGGCGGACGAAGCAAGAAAAGTTTCTATTGATGAACGGAGATCGCGTATGCGCGGAATGCAGTCACTGCTGCGTCACTGTGGGTCACACGGGTGCAAAGGACACGCTAGACCGACCCCCAGGTTTATCAACATCACGATACTATGCAGTGGAATAAAAGTTATAGCTCAGCGCTCAAAAAATCTAACGTTGGTGACGCTGTCAACGCCAGCGGCTGAAAATGTCGATTAGCATACTTAGAGATTTTTCTGTTTGTTGCTATTATTATTTAAATTTATTTTTTCACTTCTCTTCTTATTCTAATAGTCATGATTAACAGAACGGCGCCGTGCCGACAGCCATGGCGCTCGGGCTTTAGGGGTCCAGAGGCAGCGCTACAGGGGACCTAGGGGGCATGTGCCCCCCTGTCGGGGAAAGGGTGCACTCCATCGGGAAATTTAGGGCATTTCGTCGGGGACAGTGTGACAGACCACGACGAAAAAAGCTCAGTTCGTTTTAATGATTCATTGACCTTGGATGACCTTCAAAGTCAGTGACATCCAGTACGGTCGATCCCACCCTAGTGACAGCTGGACTTCTTGTTTGCATCAAGTTCAAATTTTGTTCAAGGATATAATTTTTATATAGACCCACTATAATTTAAATACACCGAAACTCATTTTTGTACGCTTCACTGCGGGCTGCCGGGTGTGAGGGTAGACGTTTGTGACGTCATATTTGATGGGGTCCAGAACATTGTGACGAACTGTAACGAAGGGGAGGAAGGTTAATATATTGTCCCTTAAAATCGCGTAACATCGTTTATCCAAATATCACGTGACATTAAAAGATGCACGTCGGAGAAATAACGAAAATTCAACATGAATGCTCACCTTTAATTACGACGTACGAAAAATTAGTTACAGTACAATTAAGCGCCCACAGAAAGCAGAAGATATCCGATATCCGACAAGAAGTTTGTTTTTTGCTTCGCCAAACACGACAAAATGAAATAAAAGTCGACGATGAACTAACTAGGTGTTTATGAGTTGGCTAAATTAAAAAAAAAACAGTTAGCCAATGCGTGTAATTAGGCCTATGCGCTAATAAATTACGGTCAGTTTTCCACTGCTATTGTACGTGTAATTATTACGCGCGAAAGCAGCTACTGCTTTAGCGCGTCTTAGCCATCGCAATTCTGTCTGTCCGTCCGTTCTTCCGTCACACGGGTAAATCAGTCACAACGGTGCAAGCCAGGATCACCAAATTTCACCGTCGGCTGCCCGGAAAACTCTAGTTTTAAAAATCGTAAAGCTTTTCCATAAATTCGAATGGAGTCACCCCGAACGAGGGCGCTTAATGAGAGTGGGTAAAAAATTGCGATCTTTATCCAACAAGTTGCTGTATCTCAATAACGGTGCGAGATAGGTCGTACACTGGCTCTCGATTGCCACCGAATTCAATGACATTGAATGACCTTGAACGCCAAAATAAGTTTTTTTGGCGATTTTGAGCTGCGAGACACACTTCAAAAGCGAATTGCGCCGAAATCAATTGAGATAGACATGGAGGAGCTGCGTATGAAATTTTTAGCATTGAACGTAGATTTCAACGGTCCAAGTCTCGATTTTCTAGGTTGAAGGAAATCTGCGCACCAGGGCATGAAAGAGCGGTACTCCCGTAAAAGTCGTTATTTTACTGTTGTTCGGCAGTCTTTCGTGAAAACAGTTCCAGATAGACACGGGCATGCTGTTGATCACAACAAGCACTAGTGACGAGCTTTTCAGTCGTATCAACATTGATGACTTCGAAAGACCTTAAACTCCCAAAATAAGGGTTTTTTTATTGATTTTTGCGATCTTCGGCTGCAGCGCACACTCCAAGAATGAACTGCGACGAAATGACGAGAAATAAGCTGACAGTTTGCCAACAGAAACTGCTATTGGCTATCGCGCGTCTCGTGAGCATTAGCTCAAATTTCTTGTAATTATAGCTGACAAAATAAGTTGACTTATTCGCTGAAGGATTATGCAAGTACTACTGCGGAAGATCTGCGGGCGCTGCAGCGGGCAGCGAAGTGATCGTCGGTTTTTCTGAACGTTATTTTCGTATACATTTTAATATCGCTTCTGAGCGTGACCGCCGATCGTCGCCGCATTGAACGTGACAATAAACAGCAGCGTGGGCCGCGTGAGTGGCACGAGCGCCCGGTATCATAACGATCCACGCACTTCTCTGTCATATCTGGAGTGCTATATGTTCTATCAACATGGAGTGGCGTGGAGTGGTAGAGTAGGCTATTTTATTGCAGACTTTAGAGTTGTAGGCCTATTAGCGCCAATGTCTCACTTATGAAATTACGTCCTGGCTTTAGGCTTATAACTGCATTTTTATAAAAGAATTATAACAACCAAAACTAGTAGTATTTTGTCAGGGTTAAACCTACGATGAAGCTTACCGAAGTTAGTACGTTACTCGACTGTTCCGCCTTCTCCAGCAGCGGCTGTCCGCTACCCCGCCGTATCACATAAATCGTCAACCGGGACATTAAAGGCCGCGTAAGGACTAAGGACATAATACGAAACATAAAACGTCACACAATCGAGCGCCCATCAGTATTGTTAGTCTAGCGGTGTCCGACGAGCGACGACATACAGTGTGACTGCTTGCTGTATGAGACGTCGTGTGCTCGGCGATCGTCGCGGTTCGCTGCGTTGGCCGCCAATATACCGCGATCTCTCCCCCCTCCTTGCTTGCCTTCACACTTGCAGTCGCCGCTCAACACGCTGTCGACATGCGCCGTATCGAAAACGCGCGCCGCCAATGTTAGTTACAATCTCTCTCTGTCTCTCCAACTATCGCGAGTATATATGGACGGTACTCCGCCGTGTTTCGTTGTTTAAACAACACTCGACTCGCACTGGTAGCCTACTATTTTCACAACTTTCAGTTACGGCTGCAACCTGCAGTCGTAAGCACACGACGGTGTAGTCTATGCTATCTGAACGTGGGTTAGGTACGATACCGCACTGTCTGAAGTGGTATAAGCTCGTATTGCGTACTCGCTTAGCCACTGCAGCAGTGTAGTATCGTATATATCGTACTGGCAAAACTCACTCACATAGTTTTCTATATAGTTTTCCTTGCTTTTGATCTCACGACCTTCATGACGCGAATGTGTTATTTTTGTAAGATCACAGTCTATGCCATGTACTTAAACTTTATCGCGATACTTCAAACTGTTTTTACAGGGTTGTAAATTTTTCACACTTGACCTTGAAACGCTCTTGAATTTGACTCATCTGTCTTTCGAACTTGATCAGTTTTACAGTCGCTTGAACGCATTAGCGCCGTGAGTTTAGTGAAAATTCTCTTTCCGTGAGTTCCACGATATCATATTTTGAACAAAAATAGGGACTGAGCGAACGGCGATACAGTAATACCGCCACTTATAATACCACGACGTTTCAGATCTGTGTACAGCTGCGCATCTCTACATGGACGGCGACGTTTAGGCCTACAAATACAATACATAGGCCTATACAAGTCTGCCAATGTGTAGGTCTAAGCGGTCTGTATGGTGAGTCACTGTGGTGCATAATGCATATCGTGCTAAACGGGCGAGGACAAACATTCACTGTGACCACATTCACGTTCATTTAGAATTTGTCTGAACTTAGCGTAAAACGTAATACGAGTGCCGCTGTCGATTACGTTCTCGATTAGCAAACCCGCTGCATATTGCAGTGTCGGATAAGTAAGACGTAACGGTAGGCATTATATTAATATTCGTTCGCGATGGTATAGCTATAATAAACCCGCGATCTTTCTTGTGCATTTGTCCGTATATAGCTGCCTCAGCTTCTCAAATCATCAACATCTTTTTGGTGAGTACAGCTGCTGCTTTTAAAGTTTATTTTTGGCTCAGAAATTTGAGATGTTTAAAACGGTTGCAACTTAGCTATAGTTGTTGCTGCAAGGTCTGTTAGTAGGAATCTTTCGCAACTTTAACGATTGTTATGCGGTCGTTTTAATAGGCCACATTATAGGTCTTACCCGTCCATCCGTCCGTCCATCTGTTCGTCTGTTTCGTGCAGGTTTCTAACGAAACGGCGTAGAGAAGTGAAATTGTGTGAAAACGTTCCCAGGGTAGGATAAATTTTATCTTTCAGTTTTCAGTTCAAAAAGTCAAAGGTGGTGAGACGGTTGCAAAATTTGACGGCACTAGACTGACATGTTTTACTTTATCACTTTTGCGAGCATTGTGTACGAAAAAAATATGATTTTTTTCAGTAGCGTTGTCGGGAACGTTTCTTCCAAAAATGCAAACTTGGGTGCTGGAAATCCAAAATTTTGTGGAAATTTCAAGCTAGTGTTGAAGCTTTGAGGCATTCTCATCTGTCTAAAATTTGCTGCTGTCTGTCTGAAAATTGCAACTGCTTGTTTTCAGCGTTTAAACCCACGACGTATGCCGCTGATTGTTTTTTCGTGCCAAATTGCCAAAAATACAGTGAACTAAAACGAGCGGTCTAAAAAAGATCACACATTCATACGCATTTCTGAAGCGGTTGGTAGCAAAAATGCTAATACATAATACATTGGACATGCTTCAAGGAGACACGCTATCGCTATGGCATATAGGTTCGCGCGTAAAGGCGTGTACAGACTACAGAGCGACGTAACTGACCTGAACTAAACTTAGCTCAACTGAACTGACATGGTTTAGTATTTGACGAACTGACCAATGGACAAGAAGTAATGCGTTATAGTGGGCACTGCCTAACGGCGTCGGTAATCTACGTGACTACGCTTACGTCACGTCAACCAATGACCAATGGCTTCGCCCTGCTTGCCCGTTGTTCAGTTCGTAAAAAACTAAACCTTAAAGTCGTAACAGCCTGCCACTTTGCCAGTGCATTGATGTTGTCATCGCTAAACTGTCGGGCTCAGCTACGTTGCATACGTCGTATCCAAACGGGCAAAATGGTGGTAATGAACACTATCTAAACCTTTGGTAAACCATTAAATTAAACTACTAGTGAATCAAATTTAAACGTTTATTAAACACTCATTAATAACGTTCATTAAATTACATGGTAAACTCTATTTAAACGTACGATAAACCATGCAGATTAAACTAGTATTTAACCATTCTTAAACGTTCGTTAAACGTTTTCTTAAATTTGCTAAACTAACGTTTATTTAACGCCGGCTAAATTACACCATAAACACTCAGTAAACCCACGATAAACCAATGTTATAAAACAAAAAATTTGAGCTAATGCTCACGAGACGCGCGAAAGCCTATAGCAGTTCCGGTTCATTAGTTTAGCTGAAAATTGGGGGTGTTCACGCTAAGTTAGTATACAAATACCAAATTCTCTTTCTGCATCGCATAACGATAGTTCCGTGGCGCCACCTTGTGAATGATATAGACTTGTGTCGCAGCCAGAAATCGCCAAAACTCCATGAAACCCCCCTATTTTAGCGTTCAAAATCATTCAAGGTCATTAAATTCGGCGCCAATCGAAAGCCTGTGTAATAGTAACCTAGGCCATATCTCGCACCGTTACTGAGATACAGCGATTTATTGGCCAAAAATCGCAAATTTTGCCCACCCCCTCTCATTTAGCGCCCTCGTTCGGGGTGACCCCCTTCGAATTTATGTAAAAGCTTTACGATTCCTGAAACTAGAGCCTTTCACGCAGCCGACGGTAAAGATTTGGTAATTTTAAAGACCCACTTAAAGACCCACTACTTTCAGTCAGCCTTTTCTGCCACCTAGCGTCCATCATCCTATGCGCCCTGATTCTTTCTGAGACTTTGGCGCTTTAAAAATCATTTACTTACTTACTTACTTACTAAGATGTCACAACACTGCATTACAAGAAATTTGAGCTAATGCTCACGGGACGCGCGAAAGCCTATAGCAGTTCCTGTTCGTAAACTGTCAGTCTATCTCCAGCCATTTCGTCGCGACTTTTACGGGGGTACCGCTCTTTGATGCTCTCGTGTGCAGGCAGGTTTCCTTGAACCTAGAAAATCAAGACTTGAACCTTCGAAATCTACGTTCAATGCTGAAAATTTCATACGTAGCTTGTCCATGTCTATCTCAATTGGTTTCGGCGCAATTCGCTCTCGCACTGTGTCTTGCAGCCCGAAATCGCCAAAAAATCCACAAAACCCCCTATTTTGGCATTCAAGGTTATTCAAGGTCATTGAATTGGGCACCAATCGAGATCCAGTGTACGACTTCCTATTAGTGATTAATAGTAATCTAGGCCCTATCTCGCACCGTTACTGAGATACAGCGACTTATTGGCCAAAAATTGCAAATTTTGCCCACCTCCCTCTCATTTAGCGCCCTCGTTCAGGGTGACCCCCTTCGAACTTATGGAAAAGCTTTACGGTTCCTGAAACTAGAGTCTTCCGGGCAGCCGACGGTGAAGATTTGGTGATCCTAGCTTGCACCGTTTTTGACTGATCCACCCGTGTGACAGACAGACAGACGGAAGGACAGAATTGCGATGGCTAAGACGCGCTGAAAGCAGTAGCTGCTTTCGCGCGTAAAAACCATCAACAGCCATCTAAATGTATAGTACACTGCTAGCTTGTTAATAGCGTACGAGTACACCACTTACCGTTATGCAATTTAAGTCAACGTCAACTTAACACCGTGTAACTGAGCAAAGCTACTTGCTTATCCGAAAGTTTGTTCGTTGTGCAAGTTGTGAGTTGTGACTGCTGGTCTGACATGATATGTCTGATATGATGCTAATACTGACATCTATTTCCTGTGTTAGAGCCAATGTTTTGTTTCATGTTGTAGGCCCATTTGCATGTGCAATGTGTTTTTAATACTTACATCGACAGCAAGGCTTTTTACAGATTCAGAACTGTACAATCAAGGACTGAACCCCAAATGGCCGAAAATTGAGGGCAGAAACAGATTTTGGGGAGAGTCAGCACTAGCTAGGAAAACTCTCAAACTGGGGGCCGGGGTATTTTTGGGCGTGGAAGAAGCCCTGAGAACGCACGTAACTGGTACAAATGTCCATAGTTTTCATTACACAAACCTGTAATTCACAAGTGCACAGGTCCATTTAGAGCAGCATTTTTGTGTAGAACTGCACATACTAAGAAGCCCTTTTCACAGTAATAATGATAGACTGTCAGTATAGTCAGTCGCTTATCCAAGGTAGTTATCGCAATGTCATCGTTTTATGTTCCCACAGTTAGCAGTTGGAAGCGGATCACAATAACCAGTTTACCGAATCACTGATTTTGATCGGATCAAATTACGGCCAGTGCGTCTAATCCAGTCAGACTTGTAGTACTCGAGTCCGGACTTGGACTCGAGTCCGGACTTAAGTCAGTTTTTGCTGGACTTGGACTTGGACTTGGAGCCTCTGCCAGCAAGTCCTTTTTCAAGTCCTTTGTACCTACAAGATCGATAGCACTGTAACAGACTACTTCGCTGTGGCCTTGTACCTTAATC
>Ga0209367_1008286_pt1 | contig 14213 bp, 10 predicted proteins | sample WorMetLIZISLAND2_FD_187412 | JGI IMG/M metagenome (GOLD analysis project Ga0209367, IMG submission 187412) | Marine gutless worms symbiont microbial communities from Max Planck institute for Marine Microbiology, Germany - Olavius geniculatus... ... | reverse complement strand
CAGATATATGCGAGGTGCACTCATTTTCCACCTCACCTAATTTGCATCATCACCTTACCGTGTTAAACGCAAATGTTCCAAATTGCTACATAACGCCGAATGTTGTTATCTGCAATAAACTTTTAAAGACTTAATTAGTGCACAATAAACAAAAGGTGCTTTATTTAGCAAAATTATAAGTTCCTATAACACCTGTGTTCAAAATTGTCAGAACTTGTGCTCGAAGTGTGCCCCACGTGCATGGACACAAGCGCTCAGACGGTGGCGCCACTGGCTGATCGCAGCATCAACGATCGACTGGTCGAACTGCGCCCACTCGTTGACGAGACACGTTTTGAGTTCATCAATGTCAGCAATTTTGGAGCGAAAATTTTGAACACAAGCGTTATAGGAACTTATAATTTTGCTAAATAAAGCACCTTTTGTTTATTGTGCGCTAATTAAGTCCTTTAAAGTTTATTGCAGATAACAACATTCGGCGTTATGTAGCAATTTGGAACATTTGCGTTTAACACGGTAAGGTGATGACGCAAATTAGGTGAGGTGGAAAATGAGTGCACCTCGCATATATTTGTATTGTTTGCCATCTTTCTGCCAAAAATTATCAAAATCGGGGGAAATTTGATGCAGTTCTGACAAAAACAAATCTGCTTAGTTTTTTTTGAGACAAGGTGTATTAATACCACTGGCACTACTAATATTAGTACCACCACCACCACTATTTTCAGCTTTGTATTTTATTAGCGTACTTCACCACAGTCAGTCTGACTTTCTGCACGCTGAATGCCCTTCTGATCATAAAACCAGGAGCAGTAAACAACTGCTGATGCTGCTGCTACTAACTACGAGCAGTAATAACAATAATACGGTAGTTAACAATAATAACAGTCACAATAGTACAGATAATAGTATCATTAGTTAACGATAACAATAATAATGATACCGACATATCAGTTTTGTTACTGGTTATATCAAATTACAACAATTACTATCACCATTACTGGTTGTCTGTTGGTGCTCACTTGGCAAGGGTTAGCAATCCGACGTTGTTTTCAGGGTTTGATCTGGTCTTTGACTGGCAGACGACATGCACTGCATCCTGCTGTGCTTGCAGTCGAGTCGGCACAAAGTCACCATTCCGCATGTAGTCGCTGTTGTCAACACTACAAATCACAACAAGCAACCAGTGTATGTAAACACTTCATCACATGTCTGAAAAAAATTGGTCTGAAAAAACAGCTTAGTTGTTTAGATTTTTAAAAACCTAACGTCTTAACGCCTGTAACGACCAAAAACAACCAGCTTATTTTCGCTTAGGATTAGGTTGACTACCAAAAACTACAGAAAACGTAACAACGCAGGTGATGTGGCGATAACAAAATCAAAATTACTAAATTAGCACTCCACAGATTTATGACAGCAAAAATTCGCAGTATTACCAAACTACAGTGCTTTCCAAAACCATTTTCGCGTAAATTCAAACTGCAGTTTTTTGACGATCGTGTTTGTTACAATTAAAACAACAAAAAATAGCCAATTCACGCAAAACATAGAATATTGAAATAAACAGAAACAGCAAACAGCAATAATAAGTTAGAGGTGTGCTAATTCGTTAATTGCTTGAACTTTTAAGCCATAAACACTAGCGAGTTCGCTGTCTAATGCTACGCTAGTAACGCTACGTTGTCTGTTCGTTGGTCTATGACGTCGATATTTCTTTGTAATATAGCATATCGTAAATAATTAAGCCTGCTTAATAAATATGTTTATTCGCCACTCAGGCAGAAGACAAATACAAATACAGAATAAAAAAAGTACAATACCACCAAAAAAACCGACAGTACCGGACAGACAAGACGAGAGAGAACAAATACTAATATAGGCCTACATAAAGTTCAAAGGTACACATTATTCAAACAAATGACCAAAGTAAACGTGAACGAGTAAACACGAGCAGGTGCAAGATTTTTCAGTGGGCAGAATAGGGTAACAGCCTATGGCCGAGACGACGATGGTGTCCCAGTCCTGGCCGCGCCGTAGGATAGTAGGCGCAGAGATGGGGGTCTCGGAAATCGGGATAAGCCTCAAAAGGGGATAGAATGGGGTTGAGTTGAAGTAGCTCATGTTTGTGCGCTATTGGCACCTGTATGTGCTTCGTGTCAACTCAACAGTTAGACTTTACACGTGTAAAAAAAATCAGCATTTTCGTTGAGAAGTGGTTCTGTAATTGATGATATGACGGTTGTGCAACAGAACAATTTTCGACTAGGCCTATAGCAACACTGCAACACGTGCCACTGCTTGCAAGAACAGTGCAGAACGAATATACTACAGTGTAGCCTATATCGGTAACGACCGAACAGTAAAATTTCAGAAAACTTAAAGTTGCGAAGGTTATTTTTGTTAACTTCAGACCTTGGCTGTCCGTTCGTGCATGACTTCCGGCATTTTAACTCGACGTCAGCGGAGTCGTGGGACATTTTCCGACAAATGTCGCTATTTCCTGACAGAATTCCCACAGTCAGCTGCAAATTTACGACAAATTCAATTCTCAAAATAATGGTCTTTTGTAGAAGAAAATTTTCCGACAGAAAACTTTGTTCGACAATTTTTCGACAGTCCAAAATTAGTAGCGTCGCACATCGTGCGGGCAGCGTGCAACTCCTCCTCCATTACGCCACCGCTCGACGTCGACTACTCGGGCGACATCAAACGATCAGCAACGGGGGTACTCGAAAACGAGTTATTCTGTGCAAACCAAAATTGATGAAGGCCTAGAAGAGCAAAGACCGGTGTACCATTTTTCAATTCAAAAGATCAAAGATTAGCGAAAACGACCGCACAATGTGTCGGCACTTTGTCCACGTGATTTCTAGTTTTTTAATGTGCCACAGCTATGCTAAGCGCGTCAATTATAGCTATCGTTTAGGCGTTTGTCTGTATGTGTGTGTGTTGTCTGTTACACCATGGCACAGTGTCATAAACGCGAAACTTAGGATTACGAAACCTTTATCGTGGCTTTCATCAAGTCTCTAGTTTTTTTGTGGCAAAATTTTGTGCAGCTGCGTAAAAGATTTCCCCTCGAACGAGGGCGTCAAAGAGGGGTACCCCTGCTCAAGAGGCTATTTTACCGTTTGACTGGTCTTGCGTGAAAACGGTTGCAGATAGGCACAAACTTGTTGCATAGCAAGCGCTAGTGAACGTTTCTGGGGTACTAACGTAGATGATTTTCAACGACCTTGAGCCCCCAAAATAGGGGTTTTAATAAATTTTTCGCGATTTTAGACTGGCACACATTTTGAAACTAAATTGTGCTGAAATGGCTGGAGATAAATTAAGACAACCTGAATACGAAATTCACAGCATAGAATGTAGATTTTACTAGTTTTGACCTTTTATACTTAACGACTTTTCTGTACGAGATCGTCAAATATAAATGTTTTTTTGTAAATGTGTGATTTTGGCTACTATCAGCTATAGTTTAGCGTAGAAACGGTTGCGGATAAACTCTGACTTGCTGCTAACGATAACAAGCACTGTTGATCGGGCTTTCCAAAAATACCAACATCGACGACTTTGATCTACCTTGAAATCTAAAAAAAACCCAGTTTTTTGTGATTTTTTCGCTTTCGTGAACTGTGACGTTTACTTCAGCAGTAAATTCGAAGATTATCAGAAATAAACCAAGACAACCTGCGTGTAAAATTGTTAGCATTATGCATGCGACGTATATTTTAACAGTCTATGTCTCAACGTTGAAAATTCAAGGAATCTCTCTTCGGGGCGTCAAATTTAGGTGGCCCTTCAAATCGCATTGCACGTTGTACAGTGATTTCCCAGGTGGCAGCATTGATACTGTCGCACGTTACGTGAGCTTTGCACAAATTATTTGTTATTGCAGACGAGCTCACAGTTATTAATTACGATCCTCCGACAAATCCCATATGGACAACAGCTAATATCTCCAAATTCAAACAGAGGACTGACAACTCGTTTTCACTGACTACACACCTATAGGCTACTTGCGTCGTCTTGATCTCTAGCAGTGGCGGTTCTAGCCCGAAATATCTAGGGGGCACGGCCCCATGGCGAGCGCGGTAGCGCGAGCCTATTACGGGGGTCTGGGGGCAAAGCCCCCGGTAGGCGGGGTCCAGGAGCAGAGCCCCTGGTTTAGGGGCCCCCTGAAGATGAAGCACTTTTGGCTATTGGACGTTTAATGGAAGCCGCAAATTTGCCCACTTTTCTAAAATTCGGAATCGCCAAAAAATCCGATATTTGTGTTATTTGTGCAAAAAAATCATGGGTGGCCACGAAACTGGGGAGGGGGCCCGGAGCAAAACTGGGGGCCACAGGCCCCCCGCCCTGGGCCTAAAACCGCCACTGGTCTGTAGGGAAGGTAATGTCTATATATCTGCAGCAAACATCACACTAACGGGAGCGGCTAAGGGCGCTCGCACATGTGCGATAAAATAATATAAAACTAAAATAAAAACAAGCTAAAGCAGCTGTAAAGCAAAATCATTTTGTTTTATTGCAGTGCTTGCGAACCCCGGTTGTAAATAAAATGCAACTTCTCTGCGCATTAGTGGCGCCACGACATACAGTAAACAAGAGTCTCCATTTTGTTTTATGTCGCACATGTGCCAGTGCCTTAAGTTGAGCTGCAATCGATCTTCGCACTGCTCAAGACAACGTAAACAAAACTCGATGATTAAAATACACCCAGATGTTTTACATACACGTATATCCCTGATGTTATACTGCATGCAATGATTATCACGCGCGTTAATTTCAACTATAACAAAGTACGTAAAGTTATTAAGTACGTAAATAGCGTTTTTAAAATGAGACGAATGTATGGAATAGCCTGATAACAAAAGCAGTCTTCTATGTGGTGTTTGTTACATTTTATTTGCGGAAGTTTCAAAATTCAAATACATCGTGATTTTAGAGTCCGGCAAGTGAAATTGATCGCGTCAGACGTGCTGTCGTATTCGTCTGAAGCCGCGAAGTAGTGATGAGTTCGATTGGTTGACGTCCCCCTCCTCCGAATGTTGTCGCTTCACTCCACCAGTCTGGCGAGTCACGCTTTGTCCTCGACCTTGCTTCTGCTGTCCTTGACTCTGACCTTGACCCTGTCCTTGAGTTTGACCCTGGCTCGGCCGGCAGCGCTGAAGTTTTTGTTTGTTGAGCTGGTCGCCTTGAAGTAAAGTGGTCGCCTGCATTAACGTTTAAAACATTAACTTCTACATAAAAACATAACATTAACTTTGAAAACATAGACAAACATGCATAAAACGTAAGCGTTTCAGAGTCTACCACTGCCTGTGTCAAAATCAAAACACTGACATAGGCTCTACATACTCTAAAAAAAGACCGTAAATTACTGAAGAAAAAGCTAAACGCAATTGCCCAATGAGATAACACGCGACAGTAAAAACATTCACAACGTGATATTAAATATTTATTTTTAAAACATTAAGACATTTTATAATATGACATGCAGTTGCCTGAAGCTGTGCGGCTGGGCTGCAGACGTTTGAAGTGCGAATGAGTGCTGAGAGAGTGGTTTCGACGTTGCTGCTGCTGCTGTCAGCCCGTTGCTGCGGCAGCGTCTTGTCGCCGGTGTTAGAGCGCTGACGTCGATAGACCTCGCCCTGGTGCCACATGTTCAGCTGCTGGTCCTGCAGGAACTGCTGCTGCGCTCCCAGAATGCTGCCCGGTCGCGCTATCCGCGTCCACGCGATCGCCTCGGCCGCCGTGAACTGGAAGTGCTTCATCAGGTAACACCCGATCAGCGTTCCCGTCCGTCCGAGTCCCGCTTTGCAGTGTACCGCGATAGCACCCGATGACTTTTCGCAAATAGCCAGAAACCTGTCAGTTAAAACATTCTAAAGACTGTTGAAGAATGTTCAAGAAATTCTTAAAAACAGTGGATTTGTTTAGCAGGCTATCTAGACACTTAAAGGAAATAACGTTGTGCTGCTGCCCTTCTGACCGTTGTGTCTTCTCAGTTTTGACTTTTTTATGAGTTTTTGAACAGTCTGTGCTGTCACACTGCTGTGTCGATAATTGTTGTCATTTGCATTTGCTAATGGCATGCTTGCACTTTATAATTTTATTTCACATTCCTTTTTTTGTATACGAGCATTATAAGTGGCGGCAGAGTTGAATCCAAATCAATAAATAGTTGACATCGTATCATTTTTATCAGTTTGTGACTTACGACACTCCCCCTTACTCCGGATCTCTTTCAACGCTTTTGGTGAGTGGTGATTCGCATTTGCAAAATCTGCTGCACCAGGGACGGATAGCTGTTACCGCCACTGACGAAGACAACAGAAAAATGCGAGTAAGCGAAAAGACGACCTCTGGACGATGTCGTTGTGGGGAGTGCCGCCGTCGGTGAAGAACAAGTCGTAGTGAGCGATTCCCGCCGACGTGAATCGTGCCGCATCATACAGCTTGTCATTGAGGCGAATGACGACCGTGACGTTGTTACGCTTGAAGTACGCCAGATAGGCCTCAGGCGCGTGCTGCGGGTAGTTGTTGACGACCCTGCTCTGCGCATGCGGACTGGAGAACGCCAGGAACTTGCGCGGTACGATCCAGTTCAGGTCTCCGTTCTCCAGCTTCAGCCAGCCATCCGTCCATCCATTCATTTATTTCGATAAAACATACAATACATGAAGTGGTAGAGATTGAAGCCTGATACACGCTACTCGCTTAAACCGGTAGTGTGTATCGTTTTTAAGTATTTATTGTGTTCTACTGGTCTGAAAAGCAGGCTGCTTCACTGGCGCCCATACAGCACAAGACCTCCTGGTCGACCACGCAAGCACTGGATCGACAACATTCAAGAGGCTGTGCAGAGTAGAGGCTCCACACTGGCTGAGGTCGATGTTCGATGATCGAAGATGCTGGAAAAGCTTTACTGACAGGCTTTCCGCCTACATGTAAAGCGGCACAAGATACGCGGTACAAGGGGCAGAAAAACCAAAATAGCGCTTAGGTACGACTGCCTACTTAATACATATAGGCCTAGTAACAGAGTTATGTTCCAAATCCAAAACCTACCTAGAACTTTAGCACGCGCACACATACATGGTAACACGACACACGAAAAATAAAATAAATTCCCTAAGTCCATCACTAATACATGCATCCTGGTAGAGGCTCCACTGTGGCTTCACACTGGCTGAGGTCGAGCGTTCATGCCTGTTCGACGTTCGAAGACTAAATTTTGACAAGATCGTCGAAGTCTTGTTAAATGCTAAGTACTGCCCGCAGACAGCCGCGCAGTCGTTTCCGTGGGCAGCAATAAAGTAACGCCATTCTAGCGAATTACATTTCGTTAATCCAGGCCCAGGAGTAAAAAACACAAAAACCCATGTAACCTTGACTTTTGACTAATGACCTTGAAAGTCAGTACGGTTCTACAGTTTGTCGAGGTATATCAATGCAAGATCTTATCAAGCTAAGTGCATCGGCTCGTGATGTTCACTGCGATTATTGGCAACGATGCTAAAGACAATACTGCCGTCGCTTTCGCGGGCAGCAAAAAGCAGCGTTCTGAACAAAAATGAGGCAGTGACATCGACAGCCGGATGGTCGAGTCCCGTCTATTTTATCCGTCTATTGAGTATCAATGACTTAATATCAATCGACCTTCTCGTAGTGCTCGTATTCTTCGACGTTGAACGTCGTAAAGTCGAGGAAGCGCAGTTGCGAGGCTTTGGCGACGGCGTGCAGAGTGTCAAGCAGGGTCAGGTTGAACGTGCTCGGCCCGGCAGAGGCGTCGCGAAACGGCCGGAACACCGTGCGCGCATTCAGCGCCAGCATGACGTACGCTTCCTCGGCAGTCTTGCCCAGGTACAGCACGATGTACGACCCGATCAGGAACGCGGCGTTCGTTCGCTTACACGGCTCCAGCCCGGTGTAGTATATCAGCCGCTTGGCTGCCATGGAGGATTGTTTGAGCCGGCGGTTGATCGTGTCGCAAAACCGGTACAGCATGGCCAGGTTGAGCGGGCCAAAGTCGGAGTTGTAGTTACAATAGACCAGTTCGTCGTCGGTGCACAGCAACTGGTAGCCGGGGATTTGGTGCGTCGGCCGGGAAGATACCGTCGCGAAGTACAGGCGATCTTTGACGATTTCAGTCTCGTCTACAGCTTCAATAGGCGAACACATTCTACAGTTTATCCTAGTATACAATACATTGACGCTAATTGTACAGTGTATTCACACCAAGTCGCATGGGATACAGTCCTGAACCGTTTCGCTTACGCTTGTTCTTTGCAAGTAGAAAGCAATGCAACTCGGATCGAGCGATGTTATTTTTTTGACGATTTTGTGACACATAAACCCGCGGTGCTGCTGCAGCGGCCTTATGACGTCACTGGTGTTGACTTGGTGAGGGAGTTAGCATCAGCTAACTAAGGCTAAGAATCGGGCGAAATTAGACTCTGTGACAAAACCACTTAGTTGTTATATATAAATAGATGACGAAACTATATATGAAATGTAATTAGCAAACAAACAGAAATTTTACTAACATGACAAGAACAAGACCATAAAGCGCAAGACTATAAGACCAGTGCTTAAGTTGAGGGGAAACGCAGGGAAACGTTTTTTTCAAGAGGGAACAGCGTTTCTCCAATTCTGGAAAACTTGGAGGCGGAACTCTGATCGTTTGAACATTTCCGTCGCCATTTACTGTCATCATTTTCGTTAAAAATGTCACCAGAAGCCATATTTTATGGTAAAATACAACAAATTTAATTTTGGTTGGGCTTCGCTCCAGACCCCGCTGGGGAGCTTACGACGCTCCCCCTGTCATGCTTGTCGACTGGAGAGGGGAGTGGGACACCCCTCCCCAGACCGCTCCCCTCTAACGCCTTCGGCGTACTCGCTTGTTAGCGTTCCCTCTCTGCTTTTCACAATTCAAGACTGCCAAAATCAAGTCCACAGAGCTTGATGGAGGATCGAGTTTAAAGCCGAGAACTTCACAAAATCTATACTTTAGAAGACGGCTCGAAACTGATAGAAGAGTACAGGCTGCACATACACGCAAGTGCTGTAAATGCAGGGCGCGTGCCGCACTAATTCAGTATTCACCGGTAGGCCTATTTGTTTAATATCGAACTCTTAATTTGTTTAATATTAATCCCAATCGTAAGTTACACAAAGTCAGAAAACAACAAAAACACGCACGAATGAGAAAAAAATAATAAAAATCAAAAAGTAAAAATATAGGCCTAACTGATCAGGAAATCTAAACGTCAGTCGGTCGGTTCGTAAAACACAGGATCACTCACTGCCGTATCTGTCGACGTATAATGCAGTGAATAATCCTGTGTTTTATGACACAAGACGCCTCAGGACACTGTTACGAACATTAACGGTTATGGTGTTCAACTAGCCGTGTAACACGGTGCTCGTGTCAAAGCGTCTCAGTTTTTACAGGGTCAGAAGCTAGAAAAACTAGACACAAGATATTTATCCGGCAGCTGCTGCCGGATAAATATCCGGTCCTACCCGGGCCGGCTATTTATCCATACGCCGTCTTGAACGGCCTTAGCCGGTACGTTCGAGCACCTAAAAGTGCACCAAAAGGTGCTCGTTATACCGCCGCAGGGACATGACGGCAGGCAGCCAACTGGCAACCTCAACCGCAGGAACTACGGGAATCACGGATTCGCCAGTCCGCAAGTTAGTCCTTGCCTGCAGCAGCCTCGAATTTGTCACCAATATTGCACGTTTAACTTAGGTGTGTATTATACTCACATAAATCTCTGAATAACGCTAACCTTAATTTTAACCCTAACCCTAATCTTAACCCCAAACATTAAACCTTAAACCTTACAGCAGTGATTTTCAACCGGGGTTCCGGGGCTCGTCAGTCGTCAGTGAAAAATAATAATAACCTAGCGTGCGAATTACATCAGAACAAGCCATAGAAGTACTACGCACCAAATGCTTAGTTCCAGAGTAACGCTTCTAGCAGTATACTTTTGCATAGACTGTTGAATATTTTTCTTGTTGTTAACAATATTAGAATATCTCATTGAACACCGAACACTAACTTATTAGTGTCAGTTTTAAGAAATCGTGTGTCCATTTATTGAAAGACCTTCATTTCTTGAAACAATATGCTTGAAAAATATAAAAAGCTTCGCCCATTAGCGCAACTGGCTGCGAGGGGTCCAGACCCCCTAAGCTGTCTGTGGGCGTAAAAACGTAAAAGATCCAATGATAATTTTTGGGCCGTACTTACTTACTTACTTTCATATTGCACAGTGTCTTGACAGCGTTTATGTCCTAGTTTCGCATGGTTGCTCTAAACGTCACCCATGCAGCTGAAACTGGTCGGCATTCTGCAGACTGCAGAGCAAGCTGTGTTATTAGAGCCTTTTAGCGTTAGGTTCACGTGACGTGATGCAACGTTGTGCGCCGATTCGTTCGCGACACGCGGCGCTATATAGGCCTAAATGTGTTCTGGTTGATTGTCTGATTGATAGATATGCCATATTGCCATATCTTCATTCATCATCATCATCATATCATTATCATCAACATCGTCATTTATTTGCTCGAAGAACAACAGCATGACAGAACATAGACTAGATTTAGAACAATGTGCGTATAGGCAGTGACTAAAATCTGAGCAAAAAAAACGGAACACAGCGTCGTACACACGATTCTTAATTAAAAGAATGCTATTTACAATCGCGAAATAGCAATTGATTGGCATGAGCTAATCACAAGCCAGCCACTGCTTGCGCCAACGGACAACTGGACCTGCGGTGCAGTGTACAGTCATACCACCCCGTATTGCAGATCTAAAATGCAGTAGGTCTAAAATATGCGTCTATTAAAATACCACTGACAAAATGCAGAGTACACACACTCTTTGGTTGAATGATAAAATAGGACAGAATATACAGATGGTGTTATATACAAAACAAATACTTCTGAAAAAGTTTTGATTTTATGATATTACACTGGCAGGGGGCCACTAATTACTGTATAGGTAAGCCACAGTCAATATACATGAAGTTGCTATTAGACGGTATTTCAATGAAAAAGCACCTCTTTTCTTTCTTTCGTGGCTCGGTAGAATGACCATACAAATTTACACGTATTTTTTTGCAGATATAGCTGAAAGGATACTAATTCAAAATATATAACAAAATTTGGCTGCTGAAAAATTAAAGTCGTGTCTTAAGTCGTAACAACGAGGTCGTGAAATGTGTTGTGGCAACAAGCTTTCTTGTCTCAACCGGTGCTGTGTTGTCTGAGATTGGTTAGGAAACCTCCGTGCAAGAAAGCATTGCCCGCTAATTGTCAATCCGGGGCCCACAAAGTGTAGGCCTACGCCAGTGCGCCCAGGAGCTGACACGCCAAGCGACTTGCTGGAGGTTGGCCGCTTTCGCAACAAGAGGACAGACTGAATGTTTTTGCGTTCGATAGCACGTAATGCTTCGCGCATTTTAGCCATCGTCGAGCCATCTGTCTGTCCGTCTGTTCGTTTGTCACACGCTGCGATTGTATCAAAACGATGCAAAGTAAGATCACTAAATCTTTACTGTAAACTGTCACAAGAATCGAGTTTTTTGTGACGAAATTTCGTGGCCCTGGGTAAAAAGGTTTCCCTCGAACAAAAGCGTAAAAAGGGGTACCTTCTAAAAGTTTTATTTTACCGCTATTGGCTCGTCTAGCGTGAGAATGGTTGCAGATAGGTACAGACATGCTACTTATCATAACAAGCACTGGTGATGAGCTTTTTAGTGGTGTAAACATCGGTGACCTTAAATGACCTTAAACCCACAAAATAAAGGTTTTTTGCAATTTTTGATTGCGGCACACATTTCAAGAATAAATTGAGCGGAAGTTACTAGATATAGATTCGGACAACCTGAGTATAAATTTTTTTAGCATAGAACGTACATTATAACCATCTGAGTTTCGACCTCTTAGGTTCAACGAGTTAACCATACGGAGGCCTGAATTTTGAGTATTTTTTAGGATGCATTATTATATTTTATTATATTTTATTGCACGCTGTACACTAATTGCCCAGATGGCGGGACCTATGCTGTCGCGCGTCACGTGAGCTTTGCTTAAGTTACTTGTTTCTACAGACCTTTGCAGACGCGTAATTTGCGCGATCGTGTTAGGAGTTGCAACGGCGAATAGTTCTTCATCAGCGAATCAGATGAAGTCTACTGACGAAGTAAGACAACGGCTGTGTCGCGACAACTGGCACCGATTCCGACGAGGGTCAATATTTTGAATAAGTATTCTTTCGGCTACATCTGCTAAAAAGGTTCGTTTAAATACGTGGTCATACGACCGAGTTATGAAGAATAAGAAAAAGGGTGTTTTTTTAATTAAAACAGCGTGTAATCGCGACCCGTTGCGATCGAGCAGCCCATCAGTCGCTCTAATTGCATGCCAATTGTCAGCGTCTATAATTGCATTAGCTTACAGCACTTGTTGCCATTTCTTTGCTCTGCTCGGCAGAAGCTCGCGACAGACGTACGCGCTCTGTTCCGTGACACGATTGCTGAACATAGCACGAACATCAGTAGCGTAGATGAGCTGGATTGACTGATTTCATTGTGAGCCAGTTGAAAACATTGCGAGCTGAGTACACTGTACGTCGGACATGTTTCGGAGCAGTCACGTGACAACTTGCTATAATACACAACATCTTTTAATTATTACCTCAGCCAAGGAGGTTATGTTATTGTCGGACTTTGTTTGTTTGTCTGTTTGTCTGTTTGTCTGTCTGTGTGTGAGCAAGATAACTCAAAAAGTTATAAACGGATCTTTCTGAAATTTTGAGGGAGTGTCGGGCATGGCATAAACAACAAGTGATTCAATTTTGGGCGTGATTCGGCAGGAATCATGGATTCTGGGTCACTTTGAAATTTTCGTTACCTTTGCATTAAAGGGGGCATAAGGTAGCCGCTGGCAAAGCGAAGATGGTGACGCCACCTGGCGAATAGCTTTGCCTTGGCAGAGGTACCTGCGGGCTACGACTGCTTTTCTAGTTATGACTGGATTGTGCCTGAATCTCAAAAAGACAGAAGCAGACGTACTCGGCACGACCTCACGTCAGCGGGCTGGGCAACAGATCGACACACTCGATACTGGAACGGTTCACATCAAGATATCTGACTGTATCAAGAGTCTTGGTGTTCTCATTGACAGTACGATCTTCTTCAACCAGCATGTAAATAACATTTGCAAGTCGTCACATTATCATATCAAAGCTCTTCGTCACATGCGTAAACTGCTATCTGATGTCGCTGCTAGGACCGTCGCTTGTGCCATGGTTGCCGGAAGACTCGACTACTGCAATGCAGTCCTATACGGTTCTTCGTCCACGAACATTGACAAACTTCAGCGTGTCCAAAATACACTAGCCAGGATGGTCTCAAAAATGCATCGGCACTTGATCATATCACTCCGGTACTCGCTGACCTACACTGGCTTCCTGTCCGTTACAGGATTGAATACAAAATTGCATCGCTCACTTACAAAGGCCTGACAATTCAGCAACCGCAGTATTTGTCAGAACTCATTCGTCTCTACGAGACTTTAAGACAGCTACGACCTCGCGGTGCCAACATCCTGCAGTCCAGTCCAGCAATTCTCAACTTTTCTAGATGTGCTTTTTGCCATGCTTCACCCACAATCTGGAACAATCTACCCGAAAAAGTTATCACAGGCTGCGCGGTAGCGCCAGCCCTGTTGTAAGGGTGACCAGCCATTTCAATGGGAAACTCCAAAATTTGACCCTTCGTATTTCCCAAACCCCTTAATTTTTCCACATCAAAATTGTCACAGATGATTATGTCTAGCATATCTCCTGATGTACAAAACTTGGTAAAAATCCGTTCACGGGGTTTTTCCCACGAATAGGTGAAATATAACGCTTGCGTGACTTTTTGTGCCTTTCCTTTCCTTCCCTTCCCTTCCCTTTTTTTCTTGCCGTCCTCTACAAGAAAAACGACTGAACTGATTTCAACGCACGATGGCTCATATGACGCGGTTTCGCGCAAGGAAGTGCCTTTTGGGGGTTACAAAATTTAAGTTCAACATTTTCACCTATTTTTTCACAAAAATATGAAAAATTACAATGGCGCCTACGGGAAAAATTAGACAATGTTTTAAACTGTCATAACTCCGGCTATGTATAAAAA
>Ga0209367_1008285_pt1 | contig 14217 bp, 7 predicted proteins | sample WorMetLIZISLAND2_FD_187412 | JGI IMG/M metagenome (GOLD analysis project Ga0209367, IMG submission 187412) | Marine gutless worms symbiont microbial communities from Max Planck institute for Marine Microbiology, Germany - Olavius geniculatus... ... | reverse complement strand
CAAAATTTGATCGGTGGTCAGATGGCAGTTCAGAATTGAACGGAGATCAACGCTTGAACCGCTTTGGTGCAACGCAATTTACGGCTGAACTAGGTTCAAATTCAGATTTGACCCGGGTTCAAAGTTCAACGACGTTGGTGCAACGCGCCCTTAATCATTAGGCAGTGCCTTAGGTGTTGTGTTTTTGTTTCATTCAGTGATGTGTCTTTGAGGACTTGTTCTCATCCTTGGGGCACCTCGATGGCAAGGAGCAGTGTCCTTGGCTTTGGTCTTATCCTCGGTTTCAAGTGCGTGTCTTTGTTCTTGGCCTTGGGCCTTAGTCATGGCCTTGAGATGAAGTCCTCGGCCATAAACCGAGAATTTTAATAAATTCTTTTTTATTATTACCGACTGTTTGAGCACAAAACTGAAAAGGTGTTGAACGTTGGCTTTTGACATTACCGAAACCAGATGCTAGTAATTGTCACTGTGGTCGCAGCTTTTGGTTTTGGCCTTGTCCTTCGTCGCAGGTCCTTCTTCTTGGTCCCATGTCCTTGTCTTTGTTCTTGGCCTTGCTTTTCTTGTAAGTCATTGGCCTTGGCCTTGAACATGAAGTCCTTGATAACATCACTGGTTTCATTTATTTATCCATCATATGTGCTAGTGGTCTTGTTTCCGTGATGCCTGCGGTGTGGATTAATGTATGTTAAACTTGCATGCAGCGAGTGTGGCGCCATGTCGTCGTGATCATCGTGACCTACTGGTGAAGAAGGTGGACCAATACCGCAGTGACTGTTCTGTGGCTGAATTGATGGAGTCAAGCGCTTCGTGGTTGGAGTCCAACAGACGTCTGCCTGTCACCTGGAGACCCAAGGGCTTACTTGTTGCACACCTGCATGAGCACCGCGGCGCCGTCAACAGGTAATTTAACGCTTTATGTTGCCATGGCAACAGCATCACAAAACATCTAATGTAAGACTGAGCACGAAAAGCAAAACAAAGACACATAACAAACAGTAAAAAGGAAACTAGAAAAATACTGTAGGCATAGACAAAATAGAACGATGGACCGAAAAGAAAAATGTATTTAATTGTGTATAATTAACAGTCTATAGAGATATGGACTGTCTGCGCTTTCAGTGCATTCTCTCACTGTAACTTTGGGTTAGATCTATTAGCAGTGCGGGCCACTTTACTGACTGGTGAAGCAATGCAGTTGTTGAGACTTGTTATCAGCAGGGATAAGCTGAACACTCGACTTTTTGTTTGCCTAAAATGGGCAGCAGAATGCCAACGGTGCTTTGGTGACCCCATTGACATCTCAGATGTGTTTCAGGATAGTGACGGCCTGATGAAATTCCCCCTCTCATCTGTTTTCTACCCCCAATTTCCCCTTGATAGGCATCGCATGATGGGCTCATCATAACAACAACAACAAGTAGTAGTCATTACTACGTTGCCTACTTACAAAAAATTATGATTGATTTGACTGTTTGTTTGACTGGTGGATTGTGTTTTGAGGGTGCGAGTGAGTGACGATCAGACGTACTTTGCGACATGTTCAAACGACGGAACAGTGAAGATGTGGGAATGCGCTCGTCTGGACGGGCGGAGTGCAACCAATCGTTCACGCTACACTTATAACAAGCAGGGTGGACAGATCAAGACGATCACATTCTGCGACTCTGTGCAGAGCATCGCTGCAGCATCCGACAGCGGTGCCATACACGTCTTCAGGTTTGAGTTAAATGGTATAGTATAATATGTATTAGCTTAGACATTTTTATCTGGCTACTGAGGACAGATTAAATGTCTAAGCTAATACATGACTTTGTGCTTATACTTTGAATTTTTACTGTTTTACATTATCGCTTATACAACATTAAATAAATTGTTTGCAATTTTTTTTATATATAATAGATAATATTTTTCACTCAGTAGATGGGAATATCAGAACAAATTTGTCACCTTTGTGGCTGTATAATGGTCAGGTCGTTACCTCCCTTAAATTCCAGCATGCATACAGAAAAGTGCTGGTTTTCTATCCCTTTCTGGGACTGTTTTATCAAGTCGACATAGAACATGTGGAATTTTCATAAACTTTCACTAAATTGATTATCTTGTGTATGTACGGCTAGCACATTGACACAGTTCATAATTATATTGAACAACAGATCAAACTTGATTTTGTCAGTAGACAAATGTTAATTCATCTAAAGGTTGAAAACGTGTACATACGTCGGAAATGCAGCCATCATTTGGTTGGTTTTCCCTGACTTTACGGCACCTAAGCGTAAGTTTCAGGTCCGGAAAATTTAAATCGAAAATTCCATGATCTTCTAGGATCTGTATGCACCGTGAATTCTTTGTGTACCCATGCAGCTCGCTGAATGTTGATCTGTGGTAGGATTGAGCTTGGTACGGGGACAAGCGGAGGCAGCCGTGTCAATGTTCTGCACACAAAGAACCTCGATATCAACTCTGAAGGACTCATTATTGATCTGAACTACTTCGACAGCGGTAATTATTTCACCATGGTTTTTGCTGTGATGGTCATCTACAACCGATGAGAAAAACCGTGAATCTTAACACGTAGAATACAAATGTTGCAAAACATTTTGTAGTTTTGACAAGCATATTTTTTAGTATCTTGAACATAGGTTGAAGATAGAATGCAGACTTTACATTTGCTTTAAAACATTTGTAAAAATTACAGTTGTTAAAGTGTTACGTGAAGTCTAAGCCATTTGAAATGTAAATTTTCAATTCTTTTCAACCTTTGTTAAAATAGGCATGTGCCGTATAAATCTGGCCAGCACCACATTTGGCAATATTGGCATTCTCAGTAGGATTTGGCAGAACTTGGCACAAAATACTATGCTTACATAATCATTCATTTTTATGTGCAAGAGCTAGCTAGCTAGCTATAAGCGTATTAGCTATGGTAATTCTGTCCATCTATCTGTCTGTCTGTCTGTCACGACCTGGTACCGATCTAAGACCTGTTGAGATAGAGATTTCGGGTTTTCACCATATGATAGCTTGGTGTCTCTAGTATTTTTTTGTAACAAAATTTCATACCACTGGGTGAAAGGGGTTTCTACAAACGAGAGGATGAAAGAGGGGCACCCCTTCTAAAAAGATGTTATTCTACCGCTATTGGCTCATCTAACGTGAAAATGGTTGCAGATAGGCACAGACATGCTGCTTATCATAACAAGCACTGGCAACGAGCTTCTTAGAAATGTCAACATCGATGACTTTGAATGACCTTGAACCCTAAAAAATTGATTTTAAGTGATTTTTTGGTAATTTTTGGCTGCAAAAGAGTGAATTGCAATGAAATTGATGAAGCTAGACCAAGATTACCTGCGAACAAGAACTGTCATAGGCCCTCGTGCATCTCATGAGCATTAGCTCAGATTTCTTGTTATAGTTTAGTTAAATAACACCACAGTAACGTATGTGTATTAAAAGAAAAGTAAATGAACATTTTTGTAGCCATGTAATATCATTCTGTTAGTTTGCTTCAATTGAGAGACTGCGGAAGATTGTCATTAAAACTATTATGAGTGACAGTGACCAAATCACTCCCATGCTTCAGATGAGTCAGGTTATTTTGTGCATTCTTCAGACAAATAATGTTAGTAATTTCTATGGATTTTCTCCCTGTGTGGGTGTGTGCAGGTTCGCAGCATGTGATAACGTACACAACGGTGCACGGTCTAATCATTGGATGGGACCTACGAGCACCAAGGATTGCATGGAAACTCGAAAACAATCCAAAACATGGTAAGCACTTTAATCATGTCTGTTATTACATTCTGCTGCTGCAACAGTTGATATTTTTTTCAGTCTTCGTCCTAAGTGTCAGTTTTATGACAATTTTTTCTGCCAGCTTTCTTGCCTTGTAATGTTGCTTTGCATTGTTGCAAGGTGCTTCGTCATGTTGCTGCTTTGTTCAATTTTCTGCCTTCCATTATGTCTGTGGCGGTCATTTATGTCTCAAGATGTGTCCTTTCTGTCTGAGTTCGTGATGGAGCGCTGTATTCAAGATTATCACTGTCCTCTAATTTCTGTAGAACTGCTTCATTCATTAGGCCAACATTCTCTATCCATCTGTCAGAAGCTCTTCTCAGCAGTTTTCTTCCAAACCCACATTTCAGCATTTTTCTGCCAGCCTGAGACATTGTCCATTTTATCGTTTTCAATACCTGTGCTATTATGTACTACAGTACTACTATTATACAGAATTATAGGCACACACGTGTGAACACTTTTTTATGCGCACCATGACCCACTGATTTGGGGCGAGTTAATTTTGATTATATTTCAACCAGTCCTGGCTTGGTTTCAGATTAAGTCGTTTCATAATTTGAGTAAAGTTTTGAGAAATATTGTTGAAGCGAAACCTTATGTTGCAGGACAGAGGACTCTTGGCTAAATCTTGCCATTTCTGTCGCTCTCCAAAGCACTGAAGAAATTCACGAATTTATTTATAATGTTTACATTGTCTGCATTGTGTCAGGTTTGATAACGAGTTTTGACGTACACCACCAGCTGTGTTGGTTAGCACTGGGCACTAGTAAAGGCGCTCACATTTGCTGGGACATGAGGTTTCAGCTGCCAGTCACCACCGTTCTTCACCCAACCGGTATCGTCACTTCACATGACACTGTGTCTGGAAAAAAGTAACCCCCTAGACATCGTACAATAAAAATGTCAACTCTGAACGAATCTGAATAAAGTTTTACACACTAGATCGCCAATAAATTGCTAAAGGGGTCATTAAATTTCGTTGAAAAATATTATGTCTTATCAGAGTTATTAATTGTTGAATATCAGTAGCAAAATATCTCCGTTACCAATATGGCGTTACAAAGTAAACCCATCCATTACGGTACATTTGCGTAACTCCAACAAACAACACCTGAGATAATTTTAACAAAATTTTACACCAACAATGGACAATTTATTGGCAATTACAGTGCCAGATTTCAGTCAAATCTGTCGAAGCAAACAATAGCTACAGCGGCTTTTGTGAGGTCACCCCAAAACACTTCAGTTTCATGTCTTTGTGTCTAACGTTATCCACAAAGACCTGAAACTGAAGTGTTTTGGGGTGACCTCACAAAAGCTGCTGTAACTATTGTTCACTTTGGCAGATTTAACTAAAATTTAGCGGTTTGAGTGCCAATGAATGGTGCATTGTTGATGTAAAATTTTATTAAAATCACCTGTTGTTTGTTGGAGTTATGCAAATGTACAGCAGCAGAAAAGTTTACTTGTTTAATGCCATATTGGTAATGGATATATTTTGTTATCAATATTGAACAATTCATAACTTCGATCAGAAATAATATTTTCAACAAAATTTGTTGTGTCCTTTAGTAATTTGTTGCGGATTAAGCGTGTGAAATCTATTTCAGATTCGTTCTGATTTGACATTTCTATTGTACAATGTCTAGGGGGTTACTTTTTTCCAGACACAGCATAGTCTGACAATCAGTCAGCCAGCCAGCCAGCCAGTCAATCAATCAATCAAAATGGCTAAAAATATCAAAATCCCCCCAGTTTTTACTGTCTTGCAAAGAATAATGAAGCTGTTTATCTTTCTTATTTATAGCGTTTAATTATGACTGGAAAAAAACATTTGAGATTCTTAGCAATAATGACAATCTTTTCTACGTCTCTGTATGGTAGGTAAACCATACCCTGACACTGGTGTATATTGGGTGAGTATCAACCTGTCTGGCTGGGGTTAAGGTGGGCACGTTCATCTGTGTCAGGTGGCAGGTAACAGTGTGATAACATATTCATATGGCAGGTGATGCTGTAGCTCTGAGGTGGGTTTTTCACAGAGAGTTTTTCGTCGATCAACTGTTGGATGACTTGGCATTGTCACGGTGCTGTTTGCTGAATGACACATCACCATTCTGTTTGGCTGCAGAACTGCAACGTTTGTCTGACATGCTGTCCGGATGTGGATAGTTGCTATTTGACAGCCACCTCCTGAAGGTTTACCAGTTGCCGTGTGCAACTGTTGGATTGAAGCTTTGCTGTTGCTGGTGCTCAGTTGTGGAACAGTTTTCCACCAGACATTAACACGTGTGACAGACTGTTGTGATGGTTTCCAGATGGTCATGCATAGTTTGTTGCGGTGCAATTTTATCCATGCGGTCCTTGCTGTTTATGTATAGGCCATGCTTTCATGTAATGTAACGTAACACCCTTTAATCTTTATCCTGTGTTGCAGGATCGTGTGTACGGCGGTTGGTAATTAATCCATCACCTCAGTCAGGAGTCGTGTCGTCAGTTCAAGGCAACAACGAAGTGTCACTGTGGGACATGGAGACGCTTGCTAGACAGAAGACTCTCTGGGCGAGCTCAGCGCCGCCGCTCTCTCAGACTCAGGTCTACTTCAGTGCTGCTGCTGTATGAATTGTCATTTTAGCTTCTGTTGACGTCTGGCTTTGTAGTATTATACTGGTCAGGGACATCAGATTCACACGCAGATTTATCTACCCCAGAAAGCTGAGTTGACCTCAATTGTTGGTTATATGCAGAAGTGGTTTACTTAGGTAGATAGGTTGCTAGCCGATGCAGTTTAAACAAAAAAGTCACAATGTGCCGCAGCGAAGCCAAACCGCCGCTACCTGTACAACAGGTCCACATTTCACAAAAGTCAAAAGCCTCAACAAATATACAACGTCTCAGCGTGTTGTACAGCTTGTTGTTGGCAGTGGAATCTGAGCATTAGCATTTCTGTTGTGTAGACGTCGAAGCACTGTGTGAATGGGATGTACGTCGGCTTGGTGGACAAGAACCAGTTCATTCTGACAGCCGGCAGTGACATGAGAATACGATACTGGGACCTTCACTATGCCGCCAACTCACACATTGTTGTCAACGCAGCCACCGACCCCCTGCACGGCAGTCCTACTGTCTCGTACCGGTGAGCTTACACATTAATCAATAAATCAGTCGGTCAGAATTACCTTAGTACCAATAACACTGTCTACAGGTGTCTGCTATGTACCTTTTATGATACCCAGGTTATACCGCTTGTACAAGATGGTCCAGAAAAAATGGCACAGTACAAGGAACATTAAGGGCGCGTTGCACCAACGTCGTTGAACTTTGAACCCGGGTCAAATCTGAATTTGAACCTAGTTCAGCCTAAATTGCGTTGCACCAAAGCGGTTCAAGCGTTGGTCTACGTTCAATTCTGAACTGCCATCTGACCACCGATCAAATTTTGATCTCGGTTCAACTCGCGGTTACGCATGCGCACTAGGCAATAAATTTTTTCCCAGATAAAAAAATTGTCCGATTCGAATCTTATCCTGTCCAAAAAACTTCCTGGTGTCGAATTATAAGACATCTAATGCAATTATTCTGATGATCTGGATATGTTAGATTTCTGCCATATTCGTTTTATGTTCTCTTTGTGCTCGATAAATTAACAAATAGATGAATATATCGCATTTTCAGTGGCGATGTCTCGCTGCTACAGTAAACATACGATCGAACCCTTACCACAGCAACAAAAACTCATTTGTATCGATTTATAAGACGTTAAATTCAATTATACTTGTGATCTGGATATGCTAAATTTGTGCTATATCTGTTTTCTGTGGTTTTTTTGCTGGATAAATTAATTAATGGATAAATAAATGGCATTCTAGAGTGCCGATGCACCGTTGCTATGCCGTATACGGTAAACATATTATCTTGACAACGGACGTAGAATAATTAACGAATTTCTATTGGAATATAAAATGTGTATCTTTGGAACTTTTATCATGCAACTGTTGATGCAAAGATTGTGCGATAACTTCAGGGAAGCTTAAATTCGAACAAACTACTGCTAATCGGTGCTGGACTGTTTCGTAAGCATTAGCATGAGCGCATGTGACTGCATGCGCACTAGGCAATAAATTTTTTCTGAGATAAAAAAATTGTCCGATTCGAATCTTATCCTGTCCAAAAAACTTTCTGGTGTCGAATTATAAGACATCTAATGCAATTATTCTGATGATCTGGATATGTTAGATTTCTGCCGTATTCGTTTTATGTTCTCTTTGTGCTCAATAAATTAACAAATAGATGAATATATCGCATTTTTTGGTGGCGATGTCTTGCTGCTACAGTAAACGTACGATCGAACCCTTACCACAGCAACAAAAACTCATTCGTATCGATTTATAAGACGTTAAATTCAATTATACTTGTGATTTAGATATGTTAAATTTGTGCTATATCTGTTTTCTGTGGTTTTTTTGCTGGATAAATTAATTAATGGATAAATAAACGGCATTCTAGAGTGCCGATGCACCGTTGCTGTGCCGTATACGGTAAACATATTATCTTGACAACGGACGTAGAATAATTAACGAATATCTATTGGAACATAAAATGTGTATCTTTGGAACTTTATCATGCAACTGTTGATGCGAAGATTGTGATAACTTCAGGGAAGCTTAAATTTGAACAAACTACTGCTAATCGGTGCTGGACTGTTTCGTAAGCATTAGCATGAGCGCATGTGACTGTGACGTCACTGTAGTTGGCCTACGGGCTGAGCACGGCTTGACCAATCAGAGTCGTCCACCGTATAACCACGGCCGTTCAACTGAACGGGATCAGCTGATCCAAGTTCAACTTGGTGCAACATAATTCAGCGTGAACTCGGTTCAACTCTTGATCTAGGTTCAGCTGAACCAAGATCATGAACCACGTTGGTGCAACTCACCCTTAGTGAACCACTTTTTTGCTTTATGGTGTCGTCTGCTTCTTGTCTTAGCTGCAGCTGCAGCGCTAAGTAATTTTATTTCTGTAACATGTGCATATATATGCCATTTTTCCACATCCTTGCCAGCAGCTTCCAGGATTTAAAACTACTGCTGGTCGAGCTTGCCATTTTTAGCAAGGTGTAGGATGCCATTAACATTACTGGCGTCGAATAACTTTAGTAGCTTTGCCCCAACATCAATGCTAGTCATCCGCACCACCTCTGCATTGATCTGTTCCATTCACAACAACATTGTCACAATGCCAGTTAAGCAGTCAACTTGTATGAACTTACACTGTCAGTGATGTAGTCTTCAAGACATTGGTTTTGGTATTGAGAAATGACATATTCCTCTTAAACAGAAAAATGTTTATTTACATTGCTGCCAGCTGATGGTGTGTCATGATCATTAGCGTCATAGGCCTGCCATGTAGTCACTGTTGTCCACACGTCAGATGATTTGTCCACTGACAGTCACTTGGCACACTGTCAGCGGACACAAATGACAGCTAGGCATCTTCTGTCCAGGCTAAGGTTCTTGCCACTTGAAGGGTGACATGGCTTAGCCGGGAGTAAACCTGGAAATTGGTGCATTTCAATGACTTGAGTCTGGATCAAGCAACAGGGGCAGACTGCTGATGCTTCAAAAGCTAACACTTAGTATGTGTACTTACAACAAAGGCAAGCACTCACCACCCACGAGGAGTGGTCATGTGATTAGAATCAACCATTTACAGCTAACACTAAGACACTAACTAAATATAGCAGTGGTCCAAACCAATCACAAAAAGTGAACTAGCCGCCTATATGCAAATTATTATAACAGGTAAACAGACACACCTACAGTAAGTAATGCAATCTACTAACATAGAGCACATAACACAGTTACTTTCAAAGTGATCTGAACACAAGACATCATTTGGCTCCTTCTACCATCTTTAATGGTGAACTGCTGCAGTGCATTTCGCCAACAACTTTTTGTTCTTTTTTGGAAACCTGTGCAACAATTTACAGAAATGGGTAAAATCAATTCTACAATGATTTCAGTTCAAAATTAAAATATGCAGTCACATTCAAAATCACCATTTTGCAAAGAAAATTACAATTGAACCTTTCCAAAAAAAGTTGACATTGTTATTTTGAAATAATTACCATCAACAATATTTCATTTATCACGCTGCCATTCACACTGATTTGCTTTCAACATCAGAAGCTTCTAAAAAAACTAAAAAGTACATGTCATGTAGTAACATGTAGCTAGCATACAGCAAGAGTTAACCTAAATAGTATAAGGCAGACTATTATCAAGGGACACAGTATTTTCACAACAGCAATGGCATATTTAGAATTTGACACGTTTTGCTTGTTGTTAGAGCGAGAGCATCACAAAAGATATTATAATTCAAAGCCAAATTGACATTAAGGAGCCTTGCATGCTCTATGCATATCGCACCTTCAATACCTCAAGGAAAAACATCTCAAAGCTATAAGTGCACTACGTGATGTAGTGAAAATTACCTGCGGCTTCTTCGGCTCTCTTATTGTCCAAAACAACCAGCTCGTGGCAGCATCCTGTTTCGCGTGGTGTCGGCAAACAGGCGCACCAGTTGCTGTTGCCCACACGCCAGGCCTGCGGTCGACTTTTTGCATCCATCTCGTCGTCACTGCTGCTTTCGACGTTTGGTTGTTCATCGGCTGCGTATTCCGGCTCAAACTGGTATGCAGAGTTGTTAACAATACTTCTTGAAAGTACTGACAATACCAATACCAATAACCTGGAAAAAAGCAGTACTTTTTATCCTGACATGTTCATTAAACAAAAATACCAAACCCTGTCTTCATCTTCATTTAATGTCACTGAGAGTCAGTTATAAAAAACTATTAGTCTTCATTCTGAAGTAATGTTCATCGGCCTACAGAAAAAAGTAAATGTTCATTAGCCTATGCAAAAAAGCAAACTCTTGGCATCTCTACCAGTAATGTCACTGAGAGACTGTTTTCGCTGGGAGGTAGACTCAGTTCAAAATTTCGCTAAATGCAGAAAAACCATCTCAAAATGTTCGCTACTAAGCCTAGAACGCAAAAGGGGAGAAAACTCTCCCTCCCAGCGAAAACAGTCTCTCAACTGCAGCGCTTGCTGGCAGTCCAGTACTCAGTGCGATGTGCCGTTTCCTGATTAACAGATAGCTGTTAAGTGTTGTGACCTCTGTCGACTTGTCAGCCAGATACTTCGAGAGTTCATCCTCAACGTCACTGCCAAGAGCAGCAGAAGCCTGTTGACGTCTGGTTGCAAGAACAGCAAAAAAGTCTTGCTGCTGAGATACAGTGGATGTCACAGAAACTGAGCTATCTGTACTGTTGCTTGGCTGATCATTAGCTGCTGAGACAACACTGAGCATTCGTCTTTTCAGAAGGGCAACTAGCCTGCTTCTTTCAAGTTCATCTGTCACCCAGTCCATCTTAAACTTAGGATGCACAACAGCAGCTAGCTGGGCATCAGCACTGGCGAACATGAGCTGGAATCGTCTGTCAATGCCATCCGGTAACAGTCTCTCTATCGACCCACACACTGTCAGCTTGTTGTCTACCAACAAGTCATTCAGTTGCTGTTTCACGATTGAAAGAGTTGGAAGTAGATGTGCAAGGCCAACCTCCTTTTCTCCCTGGAGTACATCCAAACCGCAGGACACTGGCTGCAGCACTTGAACATATTCAGCAAGAAATGTCTTCTGTACTGGCTGAAGGCGTTTGATCTCCAGTTCATCGCACAGCTTATCAAACTTGGCTTCAGTCTCCTGACTGGCTAACAGATGATTAATCTGTGGCACAGAATTGTATGTGGAATTCCACCTGGTTTCGTCAGGAGTTATGAGAAGGCTGCCCAGAGCACGTCTTATCTTTTCTGATGCGACAGCAGATCTGTTTTGTTTATTCCACAGCCCTTGGAGTTTACCAAAGGTTTGGGTTGCAATGCGCTTAACAGCATCTGCCAGTTTACTGGCATCATTTGCTGCCACTAAATTCAGACTGTGGCAGGCACATCTCCAGTGCTGTGGCAGTTTGTAAATAATTTCGTCCTTAGCACCATCATCATCATTAACCTCTGGAGGAATCAGAAGATAATTCCATGTCATCGGAATCATCCACCGATGCTGCTGATGATTCTTCCTCCACGGCAAAGTGTTTGAACGCTTTTAGGAAGTTAGACCCACTGTCAGTAACAGTGAAGCAAGTTTTCTCCGTCAACTCAAATTCGTCGTTGACAGACGACATGAGTTTAGCCAGCACATCATAAGTGTGTCGCCCAGTAACTTCGCGCACTGCAAGACAGCAGCCTTTCCTCTCCAAGGTATCAGTGTCTATCCAGTGGACAGTCATTCCCAGAAAGCTTCAACGTCGTGAAGTCCAACAAACAGCTGTTGTGCACACTCGATCCACAGTTTGCAGATTCTGCTTCAGTTGTCCTTTACGGACTAAATACTGCTTCTCCAGTTGTTTAGTTACGGTTTGCCGGCAACCAGCCTTGAAGCGACCTTGAGTGGTGTTCTGATTACGAGTGTTAAAATGTATTCCTATGGCTGTATCCTTTTTATTCAATATGTCCGATCTATGGTCATTTGATCTTTCTTTGAGCATTCTTTCGGTTTGACCTATATATTTTTTGTTGCATCTAGTACATGTTATTAAATAAACTATATTTTTTGTGTTGCAAGTCATGTTATTTTTATGGTATAATTTATGGATTTAATGTAATTTAGATTATATATATGAAAACAACAGTTACAAAGAGGATGATTACACAGAGTTATGTTATATTCGCAGATAGAAGAGTTTTCTTGAAGAAGTTCTGTAAGTCTGGTCTTGTAAATCTTGATGAGATGCTGAAATGGTTCTGTGTCAACGTGATGTAAAGAGTTGACACTGTCAGTGATACATTCCTGAGTCCGAAGCATCTAACTCGTCAGAAGGTGCAGCATCATCATTCCTTGCTTTGCTGCCATCGTCGTCATCATCATCAGATCTGCTGTATTAACTGATGTAGTCCTCGGGCAGACGGTTATATATATATATATATACTGCCGATCGTATCACTGACAGTAGTAGTAGTGGCTGCAGTGGTGGTGGTCTCCTGGCTGTAGCTGGATGCTAGTGACGGACCAGGCTGGTGACAGCTGATTGGCAGCGACCTGTCCTGAACCTGTGACCTCTAGCTGCTACAAGTCACTCTGCAGCGCAGTGTCCAGTGTTTGTGGAAACTTTCGTGCTCTGATTGTATGGAACTGAATTTTGATTTCAGTGATCACCGGCGAAGAAAAAGTTTATTTTGTGGAAAAAGTGTAATTTTAATTATTATTAGTATGTTTATTTTTTTGGAAGTCTTTGTTTTATAAGAAAACGTAACTTCAGTGCAGAATAACAATTGTTAATTTTTGCAGCCCTAATGAAAATTACCCATAGATTTTTCAATTCTGTACAATTTACATATGAACAAAATATGAACCATAGAATATATATTTCAATGAATGAATCACCGGAAATGAATAAAAAGCAAACCAAACAGATGCATAGCTGAAAATTAGCCAAATTTTTTTCGGTGGCTAATGATTTTCAGAAATTTTTCTGAGATTATGGCTAGTCAATCGGACAATCAAGCTGTAAAGTCTCGCAAAGTTCCGCTTTATTTATTTGCAATATATACAATGCACACACGATGACGGACAAGTTCAGCTAAATGCAGCATAGACCTGTACAAAGCAATTAGTCGAGCAAATAATCAAGTTGTAAAGTAGTTCCACTTTATTTACAATACACAACGACACGCCAAGACAAAAGCTAACAAACACGACTTCAGAAACGTACTAAGTAAATATGTACACACGATCATATGGTAAGTCAGCGTTTATAAGTGTTCGCACGCGCACACAACGATAAAGTCAGAGAGTCTTGATTTTTTGTGAAAGTACGCCAAAGTGTGAATGCCATCTTCTTCAACATATCTTTTGTCGTACAAAGGACTTACAGCGGGTGGCCAAAAGTGTGTCATAATGCGATGACGATGCCAGAAAGTCCTGTGAAGCGCACCACAAGTAAAATAAGTAAAATGTTAAACTTGAGCGCATCTCTAGCAGATTTATATCTATGGTCATGTAGTTTTATCTATGTAAAATGCGTTGCGTCATTCGTGACGTCATGTTAATCAAAAATTTTGACAAATGAAGCGATTGAAATGCGATCGATATGGCAGGCAAAGAATTGACAAGGAGCTAAAGAAAATTATTATAAAATTCAGTAATACTAATTCTAAGCAAGGATTCGTTTCGAATACATTAAACGTAAGACAGGCTTGCGTACGGAAGTTTTTGAAGTGATGGAAATGTTGACAAAGCGTAGAAAAAGTGGCTTCAAACTGGCAGACCACCAAATCTGATTGAAGAAGCGATTGG
>Ga0209367_1008284_pt1 | contig 14219 bp, 7 predicted proteins | sample WorMetLIZISLAND2_FD_187412 | JGI IMG/M metagenome (GOLD analysis project Ga0209367, IMG submission 187412) | Marine gutless worms symbiont microbial communities from Max Planck institute for Marine Microbiology, Germany - Olavius geniculatus... ... | reverse complement strand
GCTGATGCTGCAGATAATGATGATGATGATGATGATGATAATGTTGCTGCTGCAGATGCTGCTGAGACCGTTTGTTGTCCGGACGACTAGTCGTCAGTCTGACCGCCTGCTGTCTCTGTCCCGAGGACACGCTTCTGATGTGCTCATCTAATAGCATTCATTTTCCATCCTGCAAATCTTCTTCGCGCACAATACTGAGTTTTTTTCTCTTCGTGCGGTTTTTATGAAACCGCCAGATTTCAGGCGTGAAACAAATGTTTCCGTAAGTGCCAGTCGCAGTAAATAAAACTTGTGGATATTTGTTGAAAATTTCTAGAAAGAAGTATGTTTAAAACGATTAAAACGATTGGCGTTAGAATACAGTTAAGCAACTAAGGTTCGAAATATTGGATATATGGCTGTTTCATGGCGTAAGTCAACAGCTTGGAGATTGTGCACTTCTTTTTGCTGTTTGCGTGCCGATATTTTAGTCATCTGTGCTATTTTTACTCTATGTAAAGTTAATCTCAAATATACCGGTAATTTCAAGCCAATCAAAAATTTTCCAAAAACTTTATAGTAATAGATCGATACACAAAATATGTTTGGTAAGCAAATCACACACATAAATAAATGTTTTTAGTTATTTATAGTGTACGACTTACAAGCTATTGTTCTTTTTTCAGTTGTACATTAAATAAACCGTCTGAATTCATCAAGGTGATTTCCGCCATCTAACCATCCGTTTACTAATTTGTTATTTATTGCTTATCTGTGTTGTTTTGTTTATTTACACAGTGGGCTCGCAGAGTGAGTAAAACGTCTCGGGAGTAGACGAGCTGTGGCGGTCTGCATGGGAGAGTGTTGGACAGATAGACAGCAGTCACGTGTGTGTGTGTGTGTGCTAATTGGCGCGTTGAGCATAGTGAACAGTCGGTCCACTACAGCAGCAGCAGCAGCAGCAGTAGCAGTCGCTGATATGCGTGCGACGCAACTGCATCACGCGAAGAGCAGCTATCTCACAACAACAACTAGCGAGCTAGCGAGGGAGCTGCATTTCCGCCGGACGACGACGACGCATTTTACTGCTGTTGTGCTAGTTGTTCTCACTGTCGCCGTAGTCGCACCGTTAGTAGTAGTTTTGTTCTTTCATCACCTGTCCGTCGTCAGAAAACGGTCACTTACTGTTCTCTGAAAGTAGACTATTTATTCTGACCACCTGCCGCTCGCTGTTTTCGTCGCTGTCGTCGTCGCTGCAATCGCTGTCCATTACTTGTCGAAGTTTCTTTACCTGGCGGTAATCTGAACCAGCGAGAGTTTATCGCTAATCCACAACGTTTCGATCGATTAACAAACAACCGACTACTACTACTACTACTACTACATCAGCAGCGGTGTCTTTGTCGCACGGCGTTGTCGTTGTCAGTGTCGTAGTAGTATTTTCCTTCATGTTCTGACCGTCGCGTCTGCTTGTTGTCGTTGACTATCGCGGACTGAACCACGAAGGACTCAAGAGACTCTCAAGCCGACATAGACGCCGCAGAGTCATCATTAAACGCAGCTGCTCCATAGCAGGAAAGGTATTTGCGGTCGACTCATAATAACCATGTCTACACTGTGTCCCAATAAATACAAGCAATTTTTGCGATAACCTTGACCAATTTCTACCAAATTTGATAATTGTTGGTACAAACATGGCCTCACTTAAAATTTACTATTTGTGGGAAATAGCGAGGCTGTAGTGGGTCTAACTTGGTACAGCGGGGTAGCCGTCGGACAACGCTATGTACTTGTTCGGACATTTTTCCGGTAAAATGTATCGTTTTGTCACAATACATGTTGTCCAGACAGACGACAGACGACACATCATACCCAAGGCTCAATTTTAACAGTCGGCCGAAAATCGTTTAAATGTTAAGTGTCCTATTTCGCACGCTTTGCAAAAAATATTTGCTGTCACTGGTAGATGTAAACAAACCTCAACCCTGATCTTTGACCTTGTGAACAAAAAGTTGGCATATCACGCGCCCTTTTTTCATGTTTCGGAAAAGGTTCGCGCCATATAACTTTGCCCGTTTAACTTTTGAGTTAAAAGAAGCCTGCACGAAACAGACAGACGGACAGACAAACGGGCAAGGTCTGTATTGCGGCCTATTAGGACAGCGGCAGAAAATGGCCGCTTTTATGGCGTGCAGTCGGTCCCTGATCAGTGGAGGAGCGGTTTTGTGTTCGTTGACACATCTGATGAAGTGAAGTGAAGCTTATCCAGAAAGAACGGACAGCCATTTACTACGCTAAGGAACGAAATGCGTCGACAACAAGAAAGGGAACACCAGTCCCCCTTTGACATAACCCTCTTTCTACCGATAACGTAGAACAAACCCGTCAGGCTGCAATCCTTTCTTAGTAAAACCGAGCGTCGGTCTGTTGTCACGCGATCAATTAAGTCTAAAAATTCTGTGCTTCCGGCTTCCGTCCGTTTCTAAAAAAAACCCGCGTCCCTAAAATTTATTGGACCGTCAAAATTATTAGTGTAGTTTTTAGTTTGCTTTCAAAGTTTTACTGAAAAATACTGTTTCCTTTTAGTGTGTAATGCTGCAGTAATTATGCTTAAGCTTTCATGGCTACTTTTAGAGTGTCTGTTTTTTTTGAGTCGTTGAGTAATATTTCACATGCCATAAAAAATTCGCCCCCCGTTCTTAGATTTTCGCCTCTAGAGAAGGTTCTGTCCTGGGGTGGGTTCTGTCTGACTTATGTTGTTACTGGAGGGTTTGTGACCTAAGGGGTATGCCGGGACAAGGGGAACAATACAGTTCATCGCGGAGAATCGCTTCTGTTCCTGGGAGTTAAGGTGCATCGTCGCTGGCGTTCGTTGTCGGCTACGAAATATTGGTCTCAATCGGTCTCACGATGGGCCGACTGTGCGGTCGGACTAACGGCCGGACAGGACCCGTGGAGAAGAACAACACCGTACGGTCCGTTCGGTGATCGCATTTAATGAATAACAATTGCTCGATTGTCGACCGGTTCGGCAAGCTAACGCTTAGACGAACGTCTGTCTGTCTGTCCGTCCGTCCGTCTGTCAGTTGTGTGATCAGTATGGAGTAGTCTCATTTTCCCTATTCCTAACCCTAACCCTAACCCTAATGCTAACCTAATTCATGCCCGCCATAGCTAGGGGACGCCATCTATGTAGTGGTCATTTCGCACGTGGTTGTTTTCTAACAGAACTGGCCCTAACCCTGATTTGCTGATTTTAACCCTACTTGCCCTGACCAAACCCTTAACAACTCTGATGAAGTAACTAAAACGGTGCTGGTCCGCTATAGCTATGGCGGGGCTTCATTTTGCTGGCTTTAATTTTGACCCCCAGCTTTAAGCCCTAACACTTACCCTATTCCTAACCCTAACCTTAACCGTAAGCGCAAGCAAAATGGGATTAGGTGAAATGGAAGGACATCGTCAGTATATCAGTGCATGTGATTGTCTAAAAAAAACTCGTTCCCCTGATATTTATTATCTGTAGTGATGTGTCGAACGAGACTTAAAACTCTATACCCATTCGATGATTGTCTGTCAGTTGTGCTGATGGGGCATCGTCGTCGCAGGAAGAAAAAGAAGAATAGAAATGGCGTGGATTCGCCATGGGCTGCGGCGCAGAATGCATATTAAACTTACGCCTACGCCTAGATATCCCACTCGGAGCAGAATGACCGCCGGTTGTAGATTAGTATGAAGGCGCGAACACAACGACGTAACTGGACTGAAGTGAACTAAACTGAACTGACACAGTCTAGTTTTTGACGAACGAACTCATGGGTAAGCAGGTTGAACACATTTTTGGTCATTGGTTGACGCGTACGTGTCCGTAGTCACGTAGATACCGACTCCGTCAGACGGTGCCTGCTGTACTGCATCACTGCTTGCCCATTGGTCCGTTCGTCAAAAACTTAATCATATCAGTTTAGCTCAGTTCAGTTACGTCGCTCTGTGATGAAAACTGACAGCAAGCTGCCCATAATTTAGCACATAAACCGAAATGTAACTAAAATGTTTTAAACGGAAATTAAATGTGAAAAATTTGAATGGAAAGTTTCATTGTGCAAATCAAAAAAAAATCCAGAAACAGACGGTTATGGTAGAAAGTGAGACCTAAAATGTGAAAACTAAAAAAAGAGAAAAAAGATCACTAAAAATAAAAAAAAACATGATGATAAAAAACGAAATAAACCTAAGCAGTTGTGTGGTTGAACGGGGCGGTCTGTGTGCTGCGCCCTCGGGTCCAATTGTTCACTAATGCCGGCAATGGATGGCCGCATAGTGCGCTGCGGTGTCATTAGCTAATGCCAATCAGGTGCTACTTCCGAGATTGTAAAGCGCTTCCGGTCGCGAGTCTGACTTGTGTACGCATCGTTATAGCAAGTACGCTACCTGACAATTTTAGATTTTACCTTTTAAGGTTTGGTGGTATAAATGTAACATGTCGGACTGGTGATCGCGAGGTTGTTGGTTCGACTCTCGCCCGATGCACTACCAGGTGACATCCCTGGGCAAGTTGTTTACCCACATGTGCCTCTGTTCATCCAGCAGTATAATTTGGTACCAGTGGTCAAAGAGCGGTGATGCTTTGCGGCTGGGAAGGTAACCGTAGGTCTGGCGTCACACTGGTCATGAGTCACAGACTCGGTGGTCTAGCCACCTACGGGCTCAACGACCATAGAAAGGGAGATTAGCACCCCACCAACGTTCTGGAGGGGCACGGCCCGCTTTACCTTTTTGAGGGTTAGCCATAGAAATGGATGAATTTTTGTTACAGTACTGTTGTATAATACCATCGTGGCACAATGCCATCCTGTCAATTAGTCGTAGAGCAATACTCGACTCAGTTGATGCTACATGCGTGCTGTTTATTTGCCGTAGGCTGCATAGGTGAGCAGCTGCATCTCGCGTTTCTTTTCTTGCGTGTTTCTTTTGTGTGTCTTTCCTTAAACTTCTCAGAAGCATTACGATCCCGTGACAACAACGATGATGATGACAACCGGGAGCGTTTTTCATGTTTCAGCGCTTTCCGGTTATCGTGCAGCGTTTTAACTGCAGTGTCTTGTTGCACGACAGTTTATTTTGTGCTGAGATCAGCCAGACTACGAATAGTCACTTCAAATCAGTTATAGTTTCTAACTTTTAAAATATCCCGGACTTTGTTTTAAATCTAAAGCAATGTTGAATATAATAACATCGACAAGAATAATCTAGTGCATGTGACGCCAATGTATCAGAAAGATTTCAAAAACGCAAGAACGATTTGAGCCAGTAAACATGAGCAAGCTATCGAAACGCAATCTTCCTGTCTCGTATTTTCCTATCCTATCTCTTTCCTTCTAATCAGCGAAACAAGAGACCATATTAAACACACTGTCCGTCCGGATGTACACATCGGCTACAGTCAGTATTCACTGGTTATTACATGGTGTTATTGTACGTTAAGTCGCAGCCACCTGAGTCCTATTCTCTCCATTAATGCAGGTAACGCCCGGATGCGTGGGATTGTGGGATTGACGATGTTCCTTTCTCACTCACGCTTTACCTCGTGGTGTAATTTAAAGTCTTTTTTACATTTGCGATAAAATAATTTTAATAAAACAAACTGAAACCAGCGAAGGATTCAAAGGGCGGACGTGCGCCCCCCCCCCTTAAGCTCTTATGCATAAGTAAACACATTATATGCTCTGCCAAACTGCTAATTAATAAGTTCGTGCATCAGGAAAATGATCGAAATCATTGCCACTAGATGTTATATTTTAAGACTAAAATGCACTAAATTTACTTTCGGCTGGGGCTCCGCTATAGACTTAGCTGGATTCAAGGGGTCCTATGGGGAAGAGGGAAGAAAAACGGAACAGAGAAAGGGCAAGAAAGGAAAAACAGGAAAAGAAAAAAAGGAAGGAGAGGGAAAAGGAGGAAGGAGAGAGGGGGATATTCTACCCCCCATCCTGACTGAAACAACTGGAGACGGTTGCAGTCGTCGACTCCGTTTACTGTTTATCGCCGAGCGAAACGCGGCGCTACGAACTTGCAAACAAGTTGTATTTTATCATGCGGGTTTGCACGTACAGTAGAAAACGTATAGTCCTTTCGAGCCATAAGGTCCATAAAGCGGCGTTTATCCCCATTTCCTTAGCTCTTAGCCAGACACCAGTTTACACTGAGAGATCATGGAAACGCGTACAGTGGCGTCATTTCAGTAAATTATTGGGGGGGTCTCAGTAATCCTAGATAAGGTCTTAGTCTATGTAATGTATTGTTTTTGCAGCAGTAATAGTGTTTCTAAGGTACAATTTACAGGGAAAAATTGAAATCATAAATGCTTGGGGGTCTGTAGACCCCTCCAGTTTCCCCGCCCCTAAATGACGCCCTGTACGCATGGCTATTGCATCGCGTCCCAGAATTTGCCGGTAGTCATTGCGCTTACTCACCGAGGGATAACCAGGCTGATTTGATCTGGGTGGCTGGTTACATACCGAGATGGTTTACCCGCTTGCCGACGGTCAACTACCCAAGTACTAACCGGGCTCGCCGTTGATTAACTTAACTGATGCGACCAACAATGTTACCAACTGAACCAAACCGCCGACGCACGTACTGCAGGCAAGGAAAACACGCAGTTTATCTGCTGTTCTAACTTGTTTTATTGCATGACATTTTTTCTCATCTATGCGCGAGCGCTTTAACTGCGACGTCGGATGGGTGACAATAGTTTTTCTCCCACTCACTCCTTGCCTGTCCTCCTGTCAGTGTGTTCAACGTGTCATTGTCGGCTCGTAGGCTAAACACGCGGCGCCCACGTAATTCTGTCAGCAGTGAACGCATCTGCAGGCGACATGCATTAAGACGCTGCCATAGTACTGTACAGAACGAGAATTAAACTCGGTTTCTGTCACCGCACTATTATTATTTTACCCCCAACTAGCACGCCAACTGCAGGTGAACTCAGCCCTATATCCCTTCGGGGTAAGTAAATTGAGCGCCGCCGCGCGGCCTGCCTTGGGTTAAGGCGGGGCGCGTTCACCTGTGTTTGGTAGAATGTGTCTGTGAAACGGGTTTCCCGCGAAGAGCTATGCGTGCACGGCCTTTCTTAATGTCCCCGGTTGCGACGACAGTATTGTTTTTGGTATCGTCGCAGTTTTTTGTGTGTTTTTTTTTCTGTTAGCACGATAACTCATAAACCGCTGCACTTAGCTTGATGAAATTTTACGCAAACATGTCAAAATCAACGTCAATGTCAAATGTAAATTTGTATAGCGCATTATCGTTAAAAACCTCTACTGCGAACAGCCTTAGCCTGTCGCGAGGCTTGACGGTTTAGTTTTTGTTTTAGCTTTTTTATCGTAGCTCGTGCCTAGACACGGCGGCAGCTAATGACGCTTGTAAGACGTTGAGTGTTGCTCTGGTCCCGGGGGATGGTGAAGACGTTAAATAAAGGCGCGTACATAGCGACGTAACTGAGCTGAACTAAACTGACGAACTAAATAATGCATTACAGTAGACACAGTCTAACGGCGTCGATGGCCTACGTGAATACGCTCATGTGCGCGTGAACCAATGACCAGTTGGTTTGCCCTACTTGCTCATTGGTCAGTTCGTCATAAACTGCACCGTGTCAGTTCAGTTCAGTTACGTCGATGTGTACGTGCCTTTAGCGTTGCGGGAAACTTGACGGTTTAGCTTTTTGGCGTAGGACGCCGAGGGGTTGCTTCGGTCCCGGGAGATGGCGAGGACGTTAAATAACGTTGTCCTCGGGCGGTAACTCTTCTGACACGCTATCCCTTCCAGTCCCTTCACAGTTGCCCAAACTCAGCCTCAGCAGCCGGATCTGAGTGACATCATCTGCGACTGGCAATAAACTCGATTATGCAGATAACCGCCGAGCCGCGGCCACGGTGTTAACTGCAAGCGTCCTCTATCCCAAGTTGACCTGCTTCGTCCGCTGACAGTTCAACCGTAGGCCTATACTCGCGTGTAGCCTATGCATTGTATAGCAGCTTGTCCAATCACTAAGTAGACGCGACTGCTGATGAAATTATTTCACACCGCGGCGTCTCTTGACGTGGTAGACGAATGCTGTGTCATGCTTAATATCAGATCTGTGTCTAGTTTAATTGTGTTTCGTAGTCAGAAATTGTTGACATAATTTATGGTCGTTCATTATATGGTTAAGTCCATGGCTTAGCCAGACGTGATCTGAACCATTTGATTTGACTGTTTGCATTTGGCCTAGCTTCCGCTTCTTGCTTGTTGTTTTTTTAACTGTTTTTTTTCTGTGCTGCAACTGAATGATAACTAAAGTTTAATCCTAACAGCAATGGCGTCGAGCGAAGCGGTGGGTAATGGAAAAGGAGGGACGCACCCTAAAGTCTGAGCTGTTCTTCTTGCCACATCCAAGATTGTCAAAGCGCTTCTGGTCTTTAGTCCGTCTGATGGAAGAAGCGCTATAGCAAGTACGGGACTTTACCTTCACCGTTTACTTTAATATGAAGTCTTTTACGCCCTTTCGACTGACATCAAAATCAACGATCTTGAACCCCCAAAATATGGATGTTAGTGATTTTTGGCGGTTTTTGTCTTAAGAGTGAATTGCGCCGAAACGGCTAAAATAGACCAAGGAAACCTGCGTATGAAATTTTTAGCATGACAGTAGATTTTAACAGTTGAAGTTTGAGTTAGCACATACGCAAACATAAAAAATCAACACAACGTTTGGACAGCGCAGAAAACAATAGCAGATCATCGTAACGGAGTGCCAGAGTTTAAGCTAATGAAGCTTAACCAGCAGTTCTTCCTCACTTCAGCCGAATCGTTATCCACATTCCGTCAGCGACTCAAAACTTACCGATTTACGACATCCATTTTTAGCCGACTGTATACTTACGTAACGGTCGAACTTATGGTACGATTGTCGTTTCTCTATCCTTCCGCCTGTATGTCACGAATGTACTGTGGCTAAACAGTGCGAGACAGAACCTAGGTTGCTATTGATCACTAATAAAAAGTCTCATATTGGCTTTCAAATAACATGAAAATCATTGACCTTGCATGATCTTGAAAGTCACTGACAACCAGTACGGTCGGCTATCCTAGCGACAGCGGGGCTTCTTGTTTGACAATTGCCCGGACTGGACTCCACGTAACCTGTCTCTAGTGAACCTAGCAGTACTTTGCATTACTTAAGGTATTTAAAATCATGAATTTATTAGATTGACTGACTAACCACCGAATGACTTTAATGACGGCAACGGTTACTGAGTGCAATCCAACGAGCTTTGGAGCACTTTAACGACAGCAACAAGAACGAAAGACACCAAAGCACCACACAACGATCCAAGTTGGGTGACAGCCCCACAGTAGAGTAGCTGAGTTCGCCCACCCTCTCGACGAAACACGGAGGATGCACTCACACGAACCAATGAGAAGCAGAACGCCATCACGACCGACGTAACCACCTGCAGTAACATAGAATTCAGCATCAGACTAAATAGTAGTTCATTTATTCACCAAAAAGGTAGACAAAACAAAAAGGGACAAACAAACGGACAGACAGACATAGGCTTACACATAAAATACAGTACAATAAGCAATAGCCTAACAGAGACCATCACATGCAAGAAATAATATAATACACTGTACTAACGGGAAAGTCACAAACCAGCTGTGGCGCTGTAATTAATGGAACAATAACTAGAAATTTGAGGCAGAACCCAAAAAAGCCGCCCTGCGCCGGGGGACAATTAAATGATTGAAATTCTGCTCTTAGCAACGTCACGTGGACCGAACGCAATCGTATCAGCCTACCCAGCGCATACAGTGTTGATTTTGGGTGGGTTGAAATAAAGCAATTATTGAACTTTTTTGTTAGTGGACCAAAGTTTAACAAATTTTTTTCCTACATGATTATAAGTGGTGATCATCATCATCATCATCATCATCATCATTATATATTCGTTTGATGACAGTTGACATACGCAACTTCTATCAACGCAATCATGTAATATGTCAAAAACATGCAAACATTTACGAAAAACGTCCATTGTGTGTGCGGAAAGTAAACACGACGAGCAAAAAGTACTCTAAATAGAAACTAATGTTTACAACAGATTAAAAACGTTAAAAACAGACAACTTAAACATGCAAATAATATCCCGTCACATGTTCCTGGATTAGTAAATGTCTTTGTATAACGTTCTAATGAGGAAATCTCTATGGTTCAATTGAGTTGTTTTAAAAATATGCAACAAGAATAAGATCACAAGAATAACTGACCACAATGACTTCTCCAACGATGCTTCCCTGCAGGATCGGATGTGGACTTTGTGATGCTAGCAACAGATGGAACGCAGCAATGACTGAAGCAACTGAGCCGAGACCAGTGATCAGTGGTAAAGAAGACGTCGGTGCCAACATATTGGGAAGAGTTGCCAGTGGACTCACAACCCACGACAAACATACAGCCAGTTTGTAGACAATATCACCGTACGGTAGACAGGTATATGTTTGAGTTGCCGGGAGTACACCGTTCCATAGGGCGTTAACGATTCCAACCGTTATAAACAGAGATATGAAGCGACGCTGCTGCGAAACTACACTGACAGCAACACTGGGGGTTTGTCTATCCTCAGGAAGTCCCGTAGCTAATTCTCTTTCTGCAGCCACTTTATTAATTTTTTTCAACCTTTGGTCAGTAACATCCGAGACCACCATTTCATCGCGGCATCTCCGTGCAAAGTTCAGACAGCAGAACGCGACCACGGACACGCAGAGAAGTCCGGTGATGAGCAGGAAGAACGCACTGACCGAAAAACGCGTCGAACTATTATAGTGAGCGATGTTGAGCGTTGTTAGATTACTGCTAACGTCGGTCTCGTTTCGACACTGCGTTTCGTGCCCGACAACCTGAGCCAGCCCGAGGAGACCCGGGACGAGTCCGCACAGTCCCTGATCGAAGTAGTAGGCCGAGATGTAGACCGAAGGAAAGCGAGCCATGTACGGAAGAAAGACGACGGACGAAGTGCAGCAGGAAAGCGATGCAAAGCAGACCAGAGTCAGCAGAACGATGGAACGCTGTGTGGATGCGACGAGCGTTGTGTGATCCCAGAACAGTGACAGCATCAGCATCGAGACAATAGCCGTTAGAATAATCACCAGAGAGACTACAACTTCGGCATCAATTATTCTTGAATGCTGCTGCTGCTGCTGATGGTGATTTTGACTTTCATTTGTTGCCTGCCGATTCCGCTGCCGCAGCTTATCCCAGAGGGCATACGCGGCCGGGGCGAGGTTAGCGCACTGTATGATGATGACCAGGTACGACGGAAGGTTCCAGGACTCCGGCAGAGCGTTGACAAGCAGAGGCATTTCCACCCAGATCCCAACGACGCCGATCCACGTCGACATGGCGAACAGCATCACGGCGACGTAGACTGGTCCCGAAACCATTTTGAGTTGGTCCCAGATGCTGGTCGGCTTACTGCCGCTGGGTGGCTTAGCGTGGACAGCCACCGCCGGAGGATTTTCAGCATGCTTCATTCTGACAATTTTATTTCTTCCTACATGAAAGCCATACACACGTGCGTAAGTTGTAATCATCAAATGAGCATTCTATGAGATCTGCAGAATCATAAAGTTGCAAAAATGATTTATTTCTTTTGTCGATAGTGAAAATGTATACGTGAAATACGCAAGAAAAAGAAATAACAGTGACACAAAAAAGTAATAATAATAATAATAGCACAATTATTTAACAATCAGTCCATAAAGTATAGCATATGTGATTGCCATTTGGTCTTAAAATGATGCGTACACTCAACTGTGCTGCATTATCATCGCTGTGAAAGTAAGCCTACCATGTTCGTATGCGGTATAAACTCTACTTAATACAAGGAATCTTAACATACAGTGTAGCAGCGGTTGCTATGAGTGGTGATTTTTATAGCCTATAGATGAACATAAAATCTCAACCAAACCTTTGTTACTAGGCTTATATGAAGTAAAACAAATAAATTTACCACAAACTTTTTAATCCACCTCCAGTTGTTCTATAACAATAGTTTATAACACGCCGAAGACTATAGATTACGATTCTTTACAAACCTACATAGTAATGTGCAATTGTGCACCTATATTGTAGCCACACATGCATTGTACCCCGTTTACACGATCGAGCAAATATCGAGCAAACGTCGAGTTAATGTAATCAAAATACACGTGCTATTTGCTCGACGTCTGCTCGACGTCGGCTCGATGTTTGCTATCATGCATCCAGCTAGCTCGACGAGCTATGATAATTAGCATGCTAAATAGGACGGCGGGCGGATTGTAATTGGAAGGCAGGTAATCAGCTGTGGGCTAAGCCTAGGTCTACATTTGAGCCAGCGGGCGGGGTTCAATCAGACCTGCTTGATGTTTGCTTGATCGCATAAACGGGGTATTAGTCTTATACCCCTTTTACACGAGGAATTAGCTAACTCTTGGGGCTGGCTTCAAGAGCTGGTTGTAATAGCCCTCTAAGAGCGCTATTACAACCAGTTTTAAGAGTCAGCTTTTTCGTGTAAACGGGGTATTACTTATAAAAACAGTCGGCACCGTGTTAAATTTGTCGTTTAGGCGAACCCAACCCAACTCAAACGGACGCTGCTGGAGCGGAACCGTCTAAATAGACCGAAGAAAATGAGTGTGCACTTAAAAGATCTTAATCATAGACACTGGAGCCGTCACGAAGTCGCCGCCAGTTATTAGCATTCAAATGACTCGCCGTCGTCAACCATATTTCACTATGATCCAGTCAGTCAAATTTTTACCGAATAACTAGCCATGGGTGTTAATCTGGGGCATGCAAAATTTTGGCCATATATTTTAAAGAAAACTTTTAAATTGGGGGAGGGGTTAAACGAAAAGGAGAAAGGTAGGGAAAAATGTGCGTTTTTCAACGAAAAACTGGCCACATCTCAGAAACTGTGAGAGATACGGCCTAGGTTACTATTAATTACTAATAAGAAGTGGCATACGCCCTTTCAGATAAAATGAAAATCATCGACCTTGGATGACCTTCAAGGTCAGCGACAACCAGTACGGTCGGCCCCACTCTAGCGACAGCTAAAGTTAAAGGTTATCAAGATAATGAAGATATACTTTTGTGCAAAATTTTATCAAGATAAGTATAGCTGCAGTTTATGAGTCATCGTGTTAACAGAGAAACAACTTAGCGACGATGCTAAAAACAACTCTGTCGTCGCTTCTGCGGGCAGTAGTAAGTAAGTAAGGCGTTAAATGGTCAATTTGAAAAACACATTATAATTTCGTAAATCATACTTATGGTGTTTTTAGACGTCATGGGCCGGATAACGAGCCGTCGCTCAGAGAATGATGTATAGCCTATACAATGATGTATAACTAAGCTTATTTAGACAGTGTCCTGCAGGCCACGCCCTTTCCCTTTCCCCTCAGTGCTGACAAAACGTGCTCCCGAAAAAGCCACTAATTCGTAGCAAAAATGCACAAGAGTGCACTGCACCTAATCGCATATCATCTACACCGTGTCTCAAAAAGCTACGGCTTCTGCATTTTACAAGGTAGTGCAGCAACAGTATTTATGTGAGGTGGTCAAAACCATAGTCATTCACAACTTTTTTTTGTTATAATTTGGCATACTATTTAACCATTTTAACCAAATATTTTACGAAGTTATTCAAAAAATAGGAGCGGCACGTTTTTTCGAGACACACGGTGTACAAATCGACTCCTCTGTTTGGCTACACGGAAACAAATCGAACTGTTTTAAAATGCCTTTTTAAATGTTTTCGTATTTTATTATCGGACAGTAGTAATAGGCCATGTTACAAGTGTTGCCCGTCTGTCTGCCGGTCTGTTCGTCAGTTTCCTACGGGCTCCGATCTCTTAAACGAAAAAGCTTACATGCAGAAAGCAAAATTAACGCGGATATTTTTTATGCTACGAAACAAACCGGTGTGCCAATTTTAAGCCGGATGACCGCATATTATATCGCCACTAACCCAGCACATGTTTGCTTTGTTTACACCAGAATATAAACGGCGTTGAGTCAGTGGCGTAGCCAGAAATTTTAATTGGGGCCTCGTCTCCCTTTTCTTTTTTTCTCTTTCTCCCTTTTTGCTTTTCCCTTTCCCTTTTCCCTTTCCTTTACCCTCTTCTTTTACCCCCTCCCTTCCCTGTCC
>Ga0209367_1008283_pt1 | contig 14220 bp, 9 predicted proteins | sample WorMetLIZISLAND2_FD_187412 | JGI IMG/M metagenome (GOLD analysis project Ga0209367, IMG submission 187412) | Marine gutless worms symbiont microbial communities from Max Planck institute for Marine Microbiology, Germany - Olavius geniculatus... ... | reverse complement strand
GGGTTTATCAACATCGATGACCTTGAATGACCTTGAACCCTAAAAATATTGATTTAACGTGATTTTTTGGCGATTTTTGGCTGCAAAAGAGTGAATTACAATGAAATGGATGGAGATAGACAACGATTACCTGCGAACAGGAACTGCTATAGGCTTTCGCGCGTCTCGTGAGCTTTGCTCAAATTACTTGTTTTATTAGTGATTAACAGTAACCTTGCCCGTATCTCTCACCGTTTCCGAGATATGACCAGTTTTCCATTGAAAACACACATTTTCCTACCCCCTGCATTCAACCCCGAATTTGAAAATGTTATCCATGCCCTAGATCGCTGTAATTTTGCATGCCTAATTTTAAGACATATGTTATGGCTAATTATTCGTGTAAAAAGTACCTCTTTACGATCTAAGGCAATACATTCTTTACTGACGACGACGACAGACGTACAGAGGGACGACAACCGCACCAATAGCTTGACCGTTACTTGAGTATACGGTCGGCTAATCAGTCGATCGGTTAGATGAGCCTTGCAGAGGTCATATTTTACATCGTGTTTCTATCGTTCTGGGTTCTCTAAGCGTTCTGCTTTAACGAAAGTTTACGCGGCAGTGATTGTCATTGAATAAAGTTTGCTTTGTTTTTGTGAACAGATAAAGTATTCTGAATCGCAGAAGGTGAACGTCACCGACTTTAATCTGGTAGAAAATAAAAATTTCAACAACTTGCCCGTAAATCTGACGATGAGTACCGTACATGTGCCTACAAGCTTATACGACAGATGTAGGTTTTACGTAATACGTAATAGTTCACATGTATGCATTTTTAGCATTTTGTGCTGGTTAACACTAGTAATTTTCAGATTATTACGTTGTATTTTTTTGCTCTTTCGCGTTGTTAGTTTGGAGCCTTTAAAACGTTCTCCCTCACAGCTTCACAACTTTCAAGACTACTTTCCTGGACGCGGCCCCGGCCAGGATTAAATCCAAGCAAAGTCTTGTAAGCGTGAACATTTCGCTGACGATACGGTATATATAGATACAACACTGCTGGAATGGATAAACGAGTACGCAGTACAAGCAAATACCATTCCAATGGCCGGACAGTGCTGTGTCGTAGGCCTACTTGAGTCATGCATAGACTACACGGTCGTTTGCTTCATGATCGACGCACGACTGCAGTCGAAAGTTGCGAAAACAGCAGGCTACCAGTGCAAGATGAGTGCGGTTTAAATACTATGTTTGCTAAATGTTTGTGGATGTTCTATAATGACAGCAACTGATGTGCTAAACGACATTGCATGGTCGGCCGTGCTGGACGACACATTCTATAATAACTACATGAACGACTCATCGTTGACATGGCAGTATTTCGCCAGTCACTCCGGCTTCTTCAGAAACTATCCAGGTGCGTTTCATTAAATGGTTAAACGCTCTTCATGGGAAATCCATCTCGGAGATACAGAGCGTCAGCTACCATATCAGAGGATCAAAGAGTGTTACCTGCCACCCGACACAGGTTAACGCGCTCTGCCTTAATCCCAACCCGACTGGCCGGTACTCGATTTACCTACCGGTATACCCTGGAGGGACCGAAGGCTGAGTTGACGATAGTGTTGGTTATGCAACTAGATGGTTTAACTGTCAGCAGACAATCACCCATCTGAGTACTGACCATCTGATGGCGGCCTAACCGAGAGTCGAACGAATGAGCTTCCAATCGCACGTACAGCGTTTTAACCGTTACGCTATCGGTACCAAGCCACCAGTGCGTTCCGTTAACGGGGAGTGATGACGTAATGCAGAGAATTCGTAAAGATCTGGTTTTTTTTGTTGTTTTTTTTGTATGAGACAAAAAAGTGGTAATGCACGATGAGCACTTAGCAACGTTCTTTTTTTTTCAAAACTGTATTAGCTATACCGCTAATAAATTAGTAAAAGTGTTGTGATAGATCAGACATGCATGCTGTGATGTAATCACTGCATTTGTATAGTTTAAACTTAGCTAAGTAGTAACGGATTTACAGTTGACACTTTTACAGGCTTGGCTAGATTTTGTTTTATTAGGCCTATTTGCTGTTGTTTTTTCTATTGTTTGTGGTGGGTAAAGATTTTCATTAGACAAACTCCACTACCAGTGAATTAGATCTATGGTTCGATGAAGGGTTATAAATTTGGTTTATTTAATTTCTGGATAACTATTTTGTTTACACTCACACACTGCAGGTACAGTCTGGCAGCCGAATAGTGAAGACGTTTTCGACTGTCGCCTTCTCAATTGGTATGTTGCGTTACGTTATGTTACAGGCAGAATAGGATATTAGACTGGATTTCACTTTACCACTCTCACTGTTGTGTAACAAAACTCCTAAATTTTGCCCCGGATATAGCCTAGTTGTTTTGGCTTTTAGTACTCGACACTTTTTCGTGGTCAGTTACCAAATCTCTCTGTGCATACCAGTAATACCCCGTTCACATGATGAAGCTGGCTCGACGAGCTGGCTCGACGAGCTGGCCGACGTTATGTTAGCTGGACGAGCCAGCTCGTCGAGCCAGCTCGTCGAGCAAACATCCAGCAAATGCATTCAAAATACACGTGCACGACATGTGCTCTAATTTGCTTGACGTTTGTTCGATGTTTGCTTGATGATTGCTTGATCGCGTAAACGGGGTATACGAGCTGAGGCAGCGGAGTAGTAGTGACTTGCTGACGTACAGCGTTTAAATCTTAAACCTTGGCTGGGGTCAATGCGGTGCGCGTTCACCCGTGTGATCCCATACGGCTGGTGACGCTTTCTAGCTTTGCGCTGGGTTGCCATATAAAGGAGAGACAGAGGGGTGTTAAATAATGCGACCGTGACATAATACGTACACTGTTTTTATCACAGTAGGCCTATACTGTACGTGGCCTTTTCGTCAAATAACTTAACGTCCCTTTTTAGTCCGTCATTCATTGTGCACGTTGAGGTATTGCATGCGGCTGATTTAAAGACAGCAGACACGTTTCAGCTGAATATTTTGAACTTGTAAACTGTTGCGTAGAATATTTTGAGCTAAAATTTACGCAGTTATTTGCAGATTTTATGGTGATAATATTTGCCAGGTATACGCAGACTGCGGCATCAGTGAAAGACGTTGTGATTTTGCTGGACTTGGGCGGAGATGTGGAAGATTCTTCGATCGCGCTCGCCAAAGACACCGCCAAGAAGATTATCGAAACGCTTGGTGACGACGACTATTTCAACGTTATTAAGGTATTTACTGGCTCAAGACGTTGCAAGCTTTAAGCGAGTCTCATTGTCAGATACTGTGGCCCAGTCGGTGGAATATATTTCGCCAGAGGCGTCATGCTGTAAAAAATATTTAGAGGGCCTGGAAAATGTCACGGCCAGAAAACGGATCGAGGGACCAAAGCTCCTGAGCGAGGTGCGGAAGGTGGGAGTGGGTGGAGTCTGGGGAGGGGCACCGTAACCCCTTCCAAGTACAGCTAGTCTGTGGGCTATGCATCTGAAAAAATGTAAAAAAAATTAACGCTGAATTTGTACATTGATGCATTTTTGCAAGCTATAATAAAATGTTTCTATCTGCAGTGTATGCAAGGCACGAACGAGCGCCGAGGGGATGAGATCTGGGGAGCGGCGCTATAGCCTTTTCTCAGTATGTCTGTCAGGAGGCTTTGGCTTCAGAAAAATTCAAAAAATCAACGTTGAAAATGCACATTTTATGCACTGGGGAAGTAGATATTCTATTCCAAAACGTGTTACGTGTGTTACGTGTGCAAAATGTTTTTATTCAAAAATATTTTTTATCGTTTTTAACAATATTTGGGGGGGCGTCACTGCTTTTTGCTGCACCATGTACGTTCCAGTTCGTCTTCATGATCGTCAGCCGCACCGAACCGTCTGCAGTCAGTGATCAAACTTTACCACTTGCCGCTGCTCGTGTCTGGAGCAGTCTGCCTGAAGACGTCACCTCCAGACTTTTTGTGGCTGTTTTCCAGTCTTGTTTAAAAACCATCAGTTTTTTTTTATTTTATAATCCCGGCCCCTTGTTACCGCACAGTGCCGCGCAGTAAGGTTGACGTTAGTTTGAACATTTTTTATCGTTTCTGTGGCTTACTTACTTATTTGAATGAGCAGTATATTCATTAATCCTTATTATTGTGGAAATTATGCAGAGTAAGACTATTTTGAGTACTCCACACAATAGTACATTTGTGTTGTAGTTTGCAAGTCATCCTGAGTACGCTCAACCGTGTGCGAATGGCACTCTAGTTCAAGCTACTGCCACCAATAAGAAGGTAGGCTACTCTCATCAGCCATACGATTCGTTTAGTGTTTTTAGAGGAATTGGTGATTAATTTAAGTTAGATCAGTTTAATCTAGCACGCGAACTGAAAGAACTAAAACTATTTTAAATGGAACTAATATTGTAAAGTCTGAAAATGTCATAAATCTGGGGAAAAAGTGCATCAGAAATTAGAGTAGTAGCAGAAATTTGAGCATAACATGGACATAGCAAAAAGGAAGACTAACGTATAATAATGCCAAATTCACATTGTGACGCAACTTAACTGTCGACAGTTGAGTCGCGTCGGCGTCGCAGGTGTGAATTGGGTATAATACTCCGTTTACACGATCGAGCAAACATCAAGCTAGCTCGACGAGCTATGGTAATTAGCATGCTAACTAGGAGGGCGGGCGGGTTGTAATTGGAAGACCTTATAACACGTGATCAGCTGTGTGCTAAGCCTAGGCTTACATTTGAGCCATGGGGCGGGGTTCCATCAGGCCTGCTTGATGTTTGCTCGATGTTTGCTCGATCGTGTAAACGGAGTATAATTTTGTACTGTTGTTGATAGTAGGCAACGAAGAAAAACCAAAACTGCCTATTTTGGGATTGAGACAATACTGAACCGAATTAAATTTCGCTAAAATTACTATGTCGAGTTTCATGAAAAACGGGTTACACTTGGTAATTTCTACATTTTCGCCAAATATTGACCGATTTGAACAATTCTTTCACCGTCACACTGCGGACAACTCGCAATAAAATGGTTATTATGGAAACATCGTGTAGTTAGCCTGAACACACTCTGTGATGTGTATTTTAGGTGTTTCTTAGCGCAGTGAACTTTTTGAGTGCAGACGATACGGTCGAACGCGACTTAGTCATTGAGGAAGCTTATCATCTGCTCAATGTGGTGAGATTATCTGACACTGCAAGAGTAGGCCTATCGCAGTCACTTATTTTTGTGAGAAAATAAGATTTTTTGTGATCGGCATTATCGGCGATGCCGCCTATTGCGACAAACGTTAGCATAGCGTGGTCGTTCTGTCTGTTCATAAAGGTACGTCCGTCTGTTTGTCCGTCTGTCACATCAATGCACTTTCTGTGCCATGCTAAAACCGTCGGACAGATTGAAATGCTTTTTGACATGTATACTCGTAGGACCCTGCTAACAGCAATGCAGTAGCCCCAATCCTTCTACAGAGAATGGAAGATTTAAGTAGGATCGGAACTGTAGTCGAATTCGCACTTCACGTTGCAACCGAAACAATCTTTCGTTGCGATCGATGCCGCCTAACACAGAATAGCGTTCGCCGTTGTTTAAACAGATTGCATGTGTCGTTTCTTGTCGTTTGTGAATTTGCACGCTTCGGTACTCTGTTCGCAACGTTTTTACGCACGACAGCATGTAATGCTTGGCGCGTCTTAGCCATCGTCGAGGCTTCCGTCTCTCTGTTTGTCCGTCCGTCCGTCCGTCTGTCACACTCTCGCGCTATAAAGTCCTCATACGACGATTCTTTTTATCACAACTTGGTGATATTGAACCAGGACTTTTGTAGAGTCATCTGAAGATTCATCAGAGGTCCGGTTTTGTGAAACATCGTTTATTTCGTTGTCACTGTGGTGTCTGGAGTGTTATAAGTGCTTATAGTTTTACTCAACTTAGACACGACGACTGATAGCATCTCGCGTTTGTATCCTATTACACGTGCGCCCAGGCAGAACACGCCGTCGATCACGGCCATGAAATAAGTACGTTTTAACACGGTCTACAGCGTATTACGTCTCCCACAATACACTCTAGACAGTGCTGAAACCCGTGCATACATTGTATATAACGCAGAGTGAGCCGGAGGAAGTGGGCTCGCAGTGTAACCGAGTGATTATGCTTATAACCTGTGATGCGTCGGCCGAGTACAGCGACGCTGTCAACGACTACTCTTCAGCTGATAGTCAGGTTAGACTATAGTAACTCGGCGCTGTACAGGGAGGCCTAAAAATGGCCACTATTTGGGCCACCCTGTAGATTTCTTGTTACTTTCGCACAACCAGGGCGCAGACAGATGAGAAAATCTGTCGCTAACGCATTTAGCGTTGAGAAGCCCATCAATCGCATTTAGCGGCGGATGCATGTCGTTTAGTTTCACCGCACAAATACGCAGTTAGAACAGCTGTTGAGCACACAAGGTCTCTTAATCTAAGAATCGTTGCTCCTCTTGGACCCGTCGGTAGGGCCACTCTGCTCTCTCCTTTCCTAGATACGCCACTGCCGCGCAGCCAAAGGAAGGAGAGGGTCGTGTTTGACCAGATGTTTTTGCTTCGAAAGCACCAAACTGACGCCCTGCTCTCTAAGCGGTAGCTGAGCATTTTATCTAGAAGCACGTAGTAACGTACGGTAATAGTTTTACTATACTCTTTACGGCAATGTCTACGTAGATCTCAACTACGCTTAAAATGCCAACGTTTAAGTTACTTTTCTGTTGAAATTAAGTAAGTAAGTAAGTAATCTTTTATTATTCAGATATATTCATGGACGTCACACGCGCGTTTCTTGCGGTTGTTATTTTAATTTTAGGTTCGACTGTTTACATTTTTGGTGGGACAGCATGCAGGACAAGATCACCAGTTGAAGTCTTTAGCTTGCAATAATGGAGGTAATTCTGCTTTAAATTCATGTAATATAAGTGGTTTAATAAAAATAGTTTTTTTTCACTGAACGTTAATTATTTTAATTTATTTCAAATTTGCTGCGTGAAAGTTTTTGACTCGCGATGTAGATGAAATGTTACTTTTAAAAAACTGCGCGACAAACAAACTCTTATTGATAAGGTGAGCTGGGGTTTTTCATTTTGTAGGATATTTTTCAGAGATCAGCAGCAAAGACGATATTCTGGATCGCGTTCAGGTAAATAAACTACAAGCTGTTCGTGAATTTAAGTGTGTGTTTTTCTTCATCTTACACTCCTGCCGTGCCGAATAAAATATATTTTATGCATTTCGTTTATTGTCACCAAGGACGGTACTGCCGACGGCCTATAGGAAACTTGGTGGATTTTATGATACGGATTACGGATAGGTCAGTGCAATAAATAGCTACAGGGGCATAGCTTTAGGCAAGACACGCTTGCTGCTCTATACTGTTTAGATAGGCATATTAACAAATGGCATGTAGGCCTAGGTAGTTAGACTTAAGCACATGGTGGCGTGGTGCCGTAACGGTTAGGACGTCGGATTTGCGATCAGGAGGTCGTGGGTTCGACTCCCGGTCGGGTCGTTGTCAGATGGTTACTACATGCATGAATTAGCCCACTACATCCGCGGACATGTTAGCCGTTACATTTTTAACCGGCCACCAAGGTCAACTCAGCCTTTTATCCCTGCAGGGTAGGTTAATCAAGTACCGGCCTGTCTGGCTGGGATTAATGCAAGGCGCGTTCACCTGTGTCAGATAGCAAGTAGGCTAACACTGTGTGATCCCGCATGGCAAGTGACGCTCCGTAGCTACAAACATTCTTTAACGCTTAACTTTTTAAATGTAAAGTTGGCGTTGTTTTTATAATGTGCAATTATCGATTGCAGGAATATATTCACGTGCTGAGTCGACCGATGGCCGCTGTGAAAGCTGACCGTAAAGTCTGGACTAATGTCTACTTGCACGACATGGTAACTATAGCAGGGTGATGGTAACTATACGTGTGACAAAACTTCGCATGCGACAAAAACGGAGCGGGGCTAAGTACAGTGGTGCAGCAGTCAGTCAACTCGGGTTTGGCAGCGCCATCGCACGAGACATTACTGGTAGTGTGTTGTGCAATGGCCAGTTCAAAAAATGACGTCCTAGTACGAAAGCAGTTTCGTACTGAGACGTCATTTTTCGTATTTTTTACATTGAAAAAAATTTTTCCATGCGTTGTACCCCCGCGGTCAGCCATGACCCCCCTTTAACTACGCTAATGCCAGTTAAAAGGTGCCTATGTGCGACAAGACGTCGCATGTGACAAAAACAGAACGGGACTACGTGCCACTGTACGCGTCAATTAACTCGAGTTTGGCAGCGCCATTGCACAACAATTACGAAATGGCTTTCGTGTCTTAGTGCACTGCAGTTGAACCATCACAATATTTGTTTTAGCAGATTGTGATGATTTAACGTCCGAAGTAGTAGCAGTCATACAGATTTTTAGGCGGCATCGTTGAAGCCGCATATTGCTACATTTTTACAGTCACGTGGTTCGTCTGTCCGCACAGTTCATTGTGCAAAAATCGAGATGTCGCTTAGTGAGAAAATTTGCAGGGACCTACTAGCAACAGGTTGGAGGGGCTGTTAAAATTTGTGCAAACTTACTTTGGAGGACCCCCCTTGTAAGACAAAATCCTGACTACGTTTACTTAAGCTTATGAATGCGCACGCAGAAGATTAATGTCAGTAAGTAAGCAAAATAATATTTCTTGTGATCTAAATGGCTGAAGACAACGCTTGGCGGTGAACGGGGGTCTAGAGTCTGGACTTAATTGAAGGATAGACTTACTCAACAAGTCTGAAAGTCTTACAGTGTTGAATAATCGATTTAGAAGGACTGCTTTTTGTGCATAACCCTAGTCTCAGTAAGCTGTCGCTTGTGGAAATCAAATCAAATCAAATCAAATACATCTATCAGGCGTTGCTGTTAGTTTGTGATTCGGTTTGTCACGCTGTTTGGCATGGTGATTGTTGTGTTGCAGAGATGGGATTTCGTGATGTCGCATGCACAACCTGTTTACGATATCAGCAATAACTCAGTAAGTGTGAATGATATTGATTTATTTGCTAATATCGTCAGTCAGTAGATCGTGCTGAAAACGCAGATCAGTGAAAAGTGAAAAGCTCTTGTCGGATTCTTGAGATATTTTGTGTATATGTGTGAGATATGTCCGTGTGTTTATGCTTGTTGTTCGGACTTAAATCGTGTGCGTGGTTGCTCATAGCAGAGACTGCTGCCAGACCGAAATCGTGTTCGTGATGTAACACTAGCTGGTTATGTAACAATGTTGTACTGGAGAAGTTTTAAGTTAAGTCTTAAGACAAGACGCTGTCTTAAAACTTAACGTTTTTGCTGGTAACACAATACACAGTATTTTACACAGTTTTGCAGCAGTGACGCTATTGTGGCATGTTTCAGTGGAGCAGTAGTAGCGCTCTTTTGGGTGTGATGGGAACAGACATTCCTCTTGAACAACTTTCCAACACATTGCGACAGCACGAGGCAAGTTCACACAATCGGTGTTTTTTGTTCACAGTGGGTGGTTTATGTTTTGTACTTTTATTTCATTGTCTTTCATTTTATTAATATGTAAAACGTTTCCGTTTTTTTAGTTTATGTATTCGATTAAACTGACAGCTTGTCTGTCAGTTTTCAAGTTTCATTTTTGCATCATATGGTATCTTATCATGACTTTTGGTCTACGACTAATGTCTTGGACCCATAATGTTTACTATTGTTAAACATTTTGTCTTGACTTTAGTTTTTGACCAAACTTTGTGGTTTTAGAGACTTAAGTCTTAACAAAGTTGTTGACTTTGTGTTCATCTTATAATTTTATCAAACACTCATAGTGAAAAAAAGCTACAAGTAACGGAAGATTCGCATTCTTACTGCGTGCAGCAGCTATAGAGCCGTGTGACTGATGCAGCTGGGAATTTGTGAACTACACCGAACGTGTTTCAGTAAAAGTTGTCCGTTTTGGCCAGTTTATTAGTAACTAAATTATTTCAGTTTAGTTTAATTGTGCCATTCTGCACACGCCTTCAAGTTAGCGGTCCCAGACCGTTAATTAAGGTTTCACGCAGCCGCCGCCGATAAGCTAGCGGTTAGTAGCTTAAAAAAATTAAGTCAAACAATAGCCTACCCATAATATTAAGTTTATGCGATGATGTGTTGACATTGCTGCAAGCTGAGGCGAGTGCAAATTTCTTCGTTACATTGCTGTAGTTTACTAGGATACTAGCGAGTGGAGCACTAGCTTACAATATACACAAATGTGAATGGATTGGAGAAAGGTAGGCTGAGTTTATCAGATGTTTTTAGGAATCAGTCAGAAGTTGTTTCTCAAAAATTACTACCAGTAACAGATGTTTTACCGGTTTAATTTGTTAAGCCAGCCGTTAAGGCTTCAGACCAGTTGTTATAAGGTCTTAGCAACCAGTTTCGGGGACTACGTGTGAACAGTGTTGGATTAGGAACTCCCTCTTTTCACACAAACATGCACCAGCAGATGAACAAAAATATATAATCACTGTAGCATTGTATGATTTGTTTGCAGCTCGGCGTTAACGCGTATGCTTTTGTGATTATGAACAATGGACACGTCGTTTTTCATCCCAGGCTTAACCTCACGGTATGTACGATGTCATTGGTACAAAATTTAGTTTTGCATAATTATGTTAACTCTGTTTCCATTCACACAGTCTGGAAATTTTGTTTGTAGAAGAACCTTTATGTGCAGCGTTTAAATTATCAAGAGGTTAGAAACCACTTAACGTTATAGATTGTGTTGCACATTACAGAATGCCATAATTTAATTTGCATTTTCTTCACATCCACTGTAATGCTTCTCAGATCGTTTTTTTTTCAAATTATCGTAAAATATCATTCCTCTTTTTAATTTTTCATTACTAAAAATACATAATGCATAATGTTTATTTGCCACTCAGGCAGAAATACAAATACAGAATATAAAAAAGTACAATAGCAAAAAAAAACTGACAGTACTGGACAGACAAGACGAGACAGAACAAATACTAATATAGGCCTACATATGCTTGTAAGTTTTAAATTGGATAATAGAAATTTGGAATAATAAATAATGGTTTGAGATGAATATACTGGGAAAATGAAAGTAAGTGTTTGGTTGCGCCGGAGCAGATAGTGGATAGAATACAGATTAATAATATTAATCTTCATTAGGCTACATTTGACTGCGGTCGTTTGTCTTCGCTACTTCTATAATTTAGTACCCTTTTAATTCGTTCGTTGTTGTATTTTTTGTTAAAGAAAGGCCAGACCGTAAACAGAATGGATATCTCGCAGCTGGAAATCGCTGATGAAATAGACGAGGTACGTGTCTAAAACTCAGGCATTTTTGCATCACATGTCAAGACCACTTTAATTGTTTATTTGACACGAAAAAATAACATGGTGCTTAATACTGATTAAACTGCAGAGATTGTTTTAGTGTAAAAGTGAATACCAGTGATGTGCCTCAGCTTTGATCTTTTAGCTAAAAATTGGCACATTTGGTTACTCCCTGCCTTCGTTTCGGAACGTTGGCACTGTTTACGTTTTTGCATGTTTTTGTCTTAGGAGCCCGGACGTCAGAGACGGACAGACAGACGGACGGACGAAGGGTTAATGCAGAACGCGTTTACCTATACAGAAGCTTTTTATGAGAAACTCATCTCGAAGCTACGGAGCGCCTCGGGACATCACCGCCCTTTGACCGGTACCAAATTATACTGCTTGGTGACAGAGGCACATGTGTGTGAACAACTTGCCTAAGGTCGTTACCCGGCGGTGTCCTGGTGCGGAGTCGAACCTGCGCCCCCGAGTGACCTCAGGATTACAAGTCCGACACGTTACCGTTAGACTACCGAGACACACCTTTAACGTTTTGGCTGATATGAAATGTGCAGCTGAGAACGAGAATGATGAAAGGCGAAAAAGGACATCTTCGTCTGTCTGTGCATGCTCAGTACAACGAAATGGTTCGTTTATTTTTGCATTTTCTACATCATACAACATTTTCTCTGAATTGAGCAGACAATAATTAATTGAGTAACAATATTTTAGAAAGCAATTCACGTCGAGTTTGAGATGCATTGAAACTTTATCGACTGCTTTGTTTCAAATTTTTGTTTCTGAGTTGAAGAATGCTGCGATACTTTAAAAATAGGGCAGAATTTGGCAAAGATGTGAACGTCAGTTTAATGTTTTGTTTTTGAATTACAATGTGTTATAGCCGAGTTATTCTTTTTTTAACTTAATATGTACTTGATGCATTGTATGCTCGAAAGTTTCGAACGAAAAAAATCAAACATGCAACACCTATGACAAATTAAAAGTAATAATTATATTATCAACTCAATAATTACTTACTGCATGCTTCTTAATAAGCTTAATGTCTGCTATTAGCGTTAATTTAATTCTGTCGTTAATTATTTGTAGTTTGCTTTATATGATAAGCTCTCTGTTCTCCAATAAACAGCATTATCACGTTGATGACTGTCTGTAGGATAACAGGGAAGATTATTAGGACTACCATTATGTTAATTACATATGCACACGTATAATGGAATTCTTACAATTTTAGGTTAACGTCATTTTTGTGTTTTATTTTTCTGTAAAGGTTAAACTTTCTGTTTATTGTAAAGTTTAAGCTTACCGTTTCATTATTGTGTTTGTGTGCATTTTGCCTGCAAAGGCCATCCCCAAAATGACCTATAGTACTGTGTCGGGTGGGACGTTAAACCCTACTCACTCATTATATGATAAGTTGTGAGAGAACGACTGTGTATTGTAGAAGCATATGTCGTTGAGAACTAACGACTACTACTTTACCAGTGTTGATGTTCACGACACACCTTTCCGGTATGTATAATTTATTATTTTCGGGTTTCGGAAATATTGATTGAAAAATGTCAGAGCTGTGCTGAGGTCAAAATTTTTCTTTCCTGTTGACAGGGCATGCACTTACTTAAGCAACAGCTTGTTCTGCAACTGTGCAAGCCAAGAAACGACGTGAAATATATCATATAATAATAATAATAATAATAATAATATAATAATATAGAAATTTATAAGGTGCGCAAAGTCAGCGAGCTGAATCTGAGGCGCCAATATCAATATGTTTGTGGCTTTTTGCTTTTTCTGGCAAAACTGAATAATACATTTCAAGCCATGGCAACTCGTGTAGTATTTGTGGGAGCGTTGCATATTAACGATTTTCGCAGTCTCATTAAATGACGTCACTTCTGAACTGCTTGACATTTCAGCTAGTATAATTCAGGGTTCAGTTGTAGGCCCTGCGTCCTACGTTGTCAATGCTGCTGATCTTACCACTGTTACAGTTGGTAATGTGATATTTACTTGTAATACCAGCGTCTAATGTCAGCTCCAGGGCTACTGAGCTAGATCATGTTGATCGGTGGGCAGAGCAAAACAACCTGAGACTCAACAGGCCAAAGTCATCTGAAATAATATTCACAGACGGTATGCGTATGCGTAAGTCTACCGACGATCTGCCTCCTGCACCTATACAGGACATTCGCCGTGTCACTTCCATTAAGATTCTCGGCATTACCATCACAAACCACCTTTCAGTTGGAGATCATGTTCGTGACGTCATCAGCAAATGCGCGCAGTCTTTATATGCTCTTAAATTACTGCGCAATTACGGCATGTGTGATGATTCGTTGAGGCATGTTTACAAGGTCATCATTCTTTCAAAGTTACTGTATGCTTCTCCAGCCTGGTGGGGATTCACTAGTGCTGCTGACAAACAGCGTCTAGAAGCATCATTATGGCGTGTGGTACGCTGCGGCTTATACTCGGTTGACGATCCTTCTTTTTCTCAACTGGTTGAAGACATGGACGATAACTTATTTGCAAAGATACAGTTCAATTCACATCATGTTCTGTACAAACTTTTACCTGAGAAAACTGATCGCACTTATCTCCGACCACAGAGTCATTCTTTCACATTATCTGTCAAGACTGATAGTAGAAATTACATAAACAGAATGTTATTCAAAGACATTTATTAGTTAGCAATTTTCATCATATAGTCACACTACAGCAGTAATCATTTGACAAAGTTCTATTCAATGACATTCATCAGATTTTTTATGTATTTTTGTATGTTATGTATGATTGCATTTTGTCAATCTGGTTTATTAAAGAG
>Ga0209367_1008282_pt1 | contig 14220 bp, 1 predicted proteins | sample WorMetLIZISLAND2_FD_187412 | JGI IMG/M metagenome (GOLD analysis project Ga0209367, IMG submission 187412) | Marine gutless worms symbiont microbial communities from Max Planck institute for Marine Microbiology, Germany - Olavius geniculatus... ... | reverse complement strand
ATTATGGCCTCAAAAGATGAGATCTAACAACAACAATTTTAATTAATTTCCTCTGAGTCTCTCATATCTATTTTGACAAAAATTTGAAGGTGGAGGCCAAGGCCTCTTGTGCCCTCTTTTCTGCGCCATTGTTATTTTCTCATATTAAAAAATGAAAGTAAACAAAAAACGGTTGTTTTTTAAAATTTGTATATATATGCATTAGCATACACAAATGCTTCTCTGGACATGTCAATCCTGCATTGCTCACTTTTTGTCGAGGACTGGAGGCTGATTTATCATAAGCAAGCATCCTACTTTAGCATTCTGCTTAACAACGTTTTAGTTTGTTAACTGTGTGCCAGCAATTTTTGTAAGTCTAAAAGCACTGCCCAGTTGTGCTACAATCGTCTCCGCATATTATGTCGCAAAATATTTCAGTCCAAAGAACATACGAAAGGACATTGTTTTATTCTCAGCTTAGAAGTCATAAATATGGACGGTATGACTAATAACAATTACAACGCGGTTAGAAATTTGTGAGTTTTAGTGCATCAACAGACCGACAATCACACTGTTTGGCATAAAAAGCAGTAATGACAGAATACATTATACTGCAATAAAGCAATCGAAAATATAACGATAATCAGTTTCAAATGTAACACATTCAAACGGCAACGAAATTTAAGAAGTATTCATAATTTGCATCCAACTGATTATTTACAATAGTTCATTTTTGTGCCATCATTGACATCTGGTCAACAAGTTTATTTATCAATTAATTTAAAAATTTAAATTCAATTCATTTACATAACAGAAGTACAACCAAAACACAGTTATTTCTCTTGCCAATACAAGCATTTGTTTCATTGGTAATGTTTAAATGTGTTATCAACAAACTGGCAGTTTTTGCTTCGCGTAAAAGTCATTAATTCTCTGTAAAAGACAAGATACGATGTAACCCGCAAACATAATAAAGTTAATGCATTGAAGCTGCTGAACAGTGAACGAACGTCAGAAAAACAAACAGTTCGGTAACATTGGGTTAATAGCGCGTCCTGCGGGTGTTGGCATTCGCGCGTTACTGAGCAGCGTCAGCGAACACTGACGTTGCGTATAGTCAATGAACTCGGTTTCATTCAAGCTTGGATGACGGTCTTCTCGTCGGTGCCTTGGAGGTTTGCCACCACGTCGAACATCATCTCCGGCTTTTCGAGTGTTTCTCTCTCTCGCAGGTCACGCGAGGCCCGGTTACTGAGCGCGTACAGCGCATCATTCCATTCCTCGGACTCGGCTGCTTCGGGAAGTATCGACACTTCGTCGTCCATTCTCGCCGGTTTCTGCGCACCGATCAGCTTCCTCGTTGCGTCCTCTTCTGCCATCTCGGTCTCCTCCGGTCTCTGTGCATTAATTGCGCCAAAGTCCGGCAGTCCGTCTTCACCGAGCGAGTAAAGTCCGACCGTTTCTTCGTCGTGGTGGATCGGCGGACCTTCGCCTCGGAGCGCCTTGTCCTGTTCTTCCGCGTCCAAGGGAGTGATGCTCGGTAGACCGTACTCCTCTTCCAGATAGTTCGGAACTCCTGAGACTGGAACGAGGTTACCAGCCAAACAATCGTTTTCGTGCTCTCGTTCAGTGTCCTCCAACAAGCCTTTGTTGCTACGAATTTTTTCGAATGTCTCCTTGGTGATCTGTTCATCGGCAATCGAGACAGTATTGTTCTCAGCAACCGCTTCTTCCACCGACTCCTTATTAACTTTGCGTGATGCCACCTGATCGCCAGGTTTCTGTTCTTTGTCCTTGTGCGATGATAAGACACACTTGTCGTCGTTATGGGACAAATCTCCGGTTTTGTTACTCCGGTCAACCTTGGCGGAGTCCTCCTCGACAGAATTCGGCTGCATCAGCTGCATCAGCTCGTCTTCTTCTTCGTTGTCGGGGCCGCTCCAGTATATCGCTTCGTCGTCGTCGTCGTCGTCGCCGTCGAAGTGCAGTGACGCATCATCACTATCGCCCGCTCTCAGTGACTCCTCATCTTTCGACATCGACGATCTAGCCGAGCTTGAGTGTCGTCCTTTCACCATCCCGTCTTTCTCGTCATTCTGCCCCGCATCCTCACCTTCGCGTTTCTCATTTCCAAGCTCTACGATTATCTCCGCTTCTCGTTCTGTCGCAATCACTTTCACCACCTCGGTGCGTGTGTTGTCGTCTTTCGCCGCGTGCTTCCCTGCGACAAGCTCCTGGATGCCGGCTGGCTCGGTAGCTTCCATGTCGCCTGTTGGCGAGCTGAAGACCGGATTGACGAGGTCGCGATAAGACAAATTAGACGTAGCGGACAGTGCGGCCAGCTCAGGGTCGTTGTCGCTGAAGTAGCTCGTCGGGATGTCGACTGAGACAGGCAGCACGTCCACGTCGTAGACGTCGTCATCCGGCAGGGTCTGATGGTCGTCGTACATGGACACCGACGACACTTTGCCTCCAGTCTGCTTTAGCTTTGTTGCCTGAGCCTCCTCCGCTTTATGTTCGGTTTTGTTATCTTTTTCCTCTACATGCACGTCGTGATGAACTGCCTGCCTGTCTTCACCTTTTTCGACATTAAGTTTGTCCGCTGCAGGCTTGTGCTCAAAACCTTCTCTACTTCGTGCTTTTTTCTCGACTTCCATTAGAAATTCGTTCGACTGCATCGCATGCGCTTTCCCATACGTCGATTCTGGGGGTACTTTTTGATTTTTAGTTTTAACACTCGTGTCTACGAGCACGCGATCCGCTTTTTTCTCAGTTTTCACATTTCCGTCTGCGGGTTTGTTGGCAATGCTCGTCGCCGTTTTGACCGTGTCGTGTTTGGCTGCGGACGTTTCAGCGTGCAGGTTGTCATCATGCTTGCTCGCGTGCTGAGTCTCAACTATCGACGTTCTGTCGACGTCGCTTGTCGACGTCTTGCCGATGTGGACCGGCTGTTTTTCTTCGTCAGCTGCGCCGGCTTTGAACTGATCGTCCAACTGCTGGGGTGTCGTGGTCGGTGCCTGCGGGAAGTCGTCGAACTTCACCTCGCTGTCGGCTCTGAATTGCTGCAGCTGGTCGGTATTTACCGGGAGCTCCACCCAAGTGTTCTGATAAGCCCCCTTATTAACAGCGGACACGTGCCGTTGCGGCGGCGGCGGATGTAGTTTGGCGGTGTCGACGACCTCGGAGACGTCGTGTGCAACCTCGCTGACGACGCGCTCGACATGACTGAGGCTCGGCTTCTGCGGCATTGTCGTCGTACTGACGCTGAACTCCGAGTCGCGCTGCGCCATGAACTTTTTCATCGTGTACTCTGTGTCCACGTCGACCGGGAAGATCTGAGCGGCGGCTTCCTGCAGGCGTGGAGCGGAGACTGCTGCCGGCGCGACAGCCGCTGTCTTTTGCGGGCGCTTCCTCACCTCACGCTTGCGAGCCGTCACCGCGTCAGGAACCGCGGCTCCTCGGCTGACCCTAGGTGCCGCAGTCTGACGCGCGGCTGAGGTCTGGGCGGGAGCGGCTCGTCTCTGGGACGGGGGATGAGGTTGCTTGTACGTAATGGTAGGCGGCTTCTTTTGTGGCGGCGCTGGGCGGACCGATCGAGTTGCTGCGGCGGGAGCGGCGGGTTTCGTCAGAAGTTTGATGCCGCCTGCCGCTGTCTTCTGACGACCAGGACGAGGGTCGACGTGCATCGATTCAGTCTTCGTCATCGGCTGCTGCTTGGTGACACCCGCTGCTGGTCTGCGTGTGACCGTGGTCGGTCTTCGCGTGGCTAAAGGAACACCCAGGCCTGGTGCGGCATTCTTGGCAGGAGGTGCCCGCGGGTGGGTGGGCTGTGATTGGCGCTGCGTGCTCGCGACTGGTCGATGCACCGTCGGCGGCATTGCTTTTGGCTTGGGTGGCACGGCGATGACGCGCGGCTGGTCGGGCGGACTGCGTCTGATGGGTGATGTCGCTATCACCACATCGGCTCTGATAGCAGACAACTCGGCTTTAGCCGCGGCCAGCCTGCCCTTCAACTTCTGCAAGTCTCCCGACACGGAATTGTCCACGCGGATCGAGTACTTGCTGCCGATCGCCTGCCGTCTGGCCATTCGCTCGTCCGATAGCTCTTTCTCTGCATGCAGCGACACCGTCTGATAACAATAGCAATTCTAGTGAAAAACACTACAAACATACCGTAGACAATGAAGAACGCTACGAATTAACACGTGACACTCGACACCCAGAAGCAACTGCCAGGCTACTCGTATGTTATCTTTTTGTAAACCAACGAGCGCTAAATTTACAATAAAGTCAAACAGTGAAGTCAAACAATTAAGCAGTTTATTATACCTACATGCTGCTATTTGGTGAAGTGGGTCTTAGTCTTTGTTAGCTGGAAGTATACGATACAGTCACGACAAAGATGATGAGATGTGGGATCAGAGAAACACGATATCTGCTATATATAACCCGTATGTCAGCTCTGCAGAAGAACAAGCTGGCGACAAGAAACATCAAGAGGTAAAAAGTCAAAGTCGCCGAACATCAAAACCATAATGCCAGCGGATCAAGTATCGTTTATAGCTCAGGCGTCGACAACAAAGTAAACCCAACCATCGTTAAACTTTATTTACTGTCAACGTCTGAGACGCTAGACAACTAAACGGACAGCCGCATATCAAGCGAGAATGTATTACTTTTATTATACGGCCGTCCTGTAGGTCGCATTACGCGTCTTGCTCGTCCGTCTGTGTGTCCGTTTGACTCGTATGGGCTTTTATTTCAAAAAATGACGTATACAAAATCGAAACAATAAAAAAACGTTACGCGGCGCAACTAAACGGACCAACGGTCGCATATCATGACAGCACTTGGCACCGACAAGTTATCGTGTTCGAAAGCAGTTGTTGTGATGTTCTCACCGAGCAGTCGTTCCTTGTGCTTGGTGAGCTCGAGGTCGTACATGATGCGCTGTCGTTTGGACGAGACGTCGTATAGGCGTGCGATCTCCAGCAGTCGGTTCATGTCGCTCGTGTCGACCATGTTCGGGTGCTGCCGCAACAGTCGGTACTCGTTCTCGGTCATGCGACCGTACGACCCGGCGCCGCGCAGCTTGTCGTACGACGAGTGAATTCTGTCCACGTCTGCAGTCAGTCAGTCACCCAAACCACCCATTCACTCGCATTATTCAATTGCATCTACACTGTGTCTCAAAAAAGCATCCCCGACATTTTCGACTGTAACTTGAAAACCAATTATTAGATTTCGATAATTTTTGGTACGAATATTTCCGACACAACTTGCCATCAAATGACCAATCAGTTTCCCACATCACCCAACATTTGTTTCTGCACTACCTGAGGAAAACACAACCAGGGAAATATCACTTTTTTATATACAACTTTATTCATCATAATACAATGGTAACACAGTTAAAAAATAAATCTTAACTAAACTTAATTATTATTATTATTATTTGTCTTCAATGGCAGGCTCGAGGCCCATGAACACACAAAACACACACAAACACAAAGACTAAAAAAAGACTAAAACAAACTATTTCGCCAACATTTAAAAACTGGAGATTTAAAAAACAAGTCCGAAGATAAAACAGCATTGACAATAATAATAACAATGAAACTGTCAGTAAAACTGTCAGTACTCAGTAAGCATAATCATATTAAGCTTAGGCAACGTTCGATATCCAATTTATCCAATGCGATATGATTGCTTAATAAGCATAACGCGTAAAAACACATTTTGGTCACATTTTTGACACTGTGGGTGACATTTTATTTAGTCGTTTATTTTTCAATTGCCTGCAGTAAAATTGCTTAAAGTGTTGGCTCACTATGCGAACACAGACAAGGAGACGTTTTCTCCATTCATTGACCGCAGTAGGCCTATCAATATTGTTCTGCTTCAGATCAATCCAGGCTGTACCAGTCGCTTCTTTATTTCACAAACATTCCTAAACTTCATCTGGTAAACATACTGCTACATGACAGTCAATCCTTGTAATAGACTGGCTGCTGCGGCCCACAGATTAGAATAGATGGAATTTATTGACGTTTTTCATTCATTTTAACACTTATTATGCTTGGTCTGCTTTCCCCTGGTAGTGCAAAAGCAGACGTTGGGTGAGGTAGAAACTAAAACACTTATGTTTGTGTCGGAAATATTTCTGCCAAATATTATTAAAATCTGCTATTTTTATTCAAGGTACGATTGATAATGTTGAAGATGTTTTTTTCAGGTTTTTTGTTTATTTCAACACATTTCGCATGATCTGCTTTTCCTAGGTAGTGCAGAAGCATACATTGGTGAGGTAAAAAACTAAACAATCATTTGATGGCAAATTGTGTCAGGAATTTTTGTGCTATGAATTATTAAAATCTGATAATTGGTTTTCAAGTTACATTCGAAAATGTCGAGGATGCTTTTTGAGACACAGTGTATTTAATTACAGCACAGCATAATATTCGTTTGCGGCGATGAGGTAATGATAACGAAAATGAAATGCAATACAGTGCCCTTTCCGTTCACTATTACCCAGGCCATTTAAAAAAATCTGACTGGTTGATTGACTAGCCAATGAATACGGAAATTTGCTGGAAAAAATATTTTAGATAAAAATTAAAAGTCAAAACACGTACATCATGAGTATCTTTCAATAAACTCATAGATAAAAACAATGGAAATCATCAGCTACAAATTAACAAAAAGTACATAAACAGCCAGATCCGTTGCATAAGACCTCACTCATACTCTTTTCGGCTAGAGCCTTCAGTCGTTTCTTTCCTAGCGGGGGCCGTAACTATCGCCAGTACTGTATTTATGTTGCTTTACTCAGGGAAGGATGGCCATTGGCCACGATGATGACGATAATAATGACAATAGGCCTGCGGCTATGGTATGATATGATATAATACGACAGAATGAATGATTCCACTAAAAAACTGGCAGACAAGCTTCTAGTTTAATTAAGCAAATAAACTTAACAAGATATTTGATTTAATGCTTACGGGACGCGCGAAAGCCTATAGCAGTTCCTGTTCGCAAACTGTCAGTCTATCTCCAGCCATTTCGTCGCGACTTTTGCGGTGGGACGGCTTTTTGATGCCCTCGTGCGCAGGTTTCCTTGAACCTAGAAAATCGAGACTTAGACCGTAGAAATCTACGTTCAATGATGAAAATTTCATACGCAGCTTGTCCATGTTTATCTCAATTGGTTTCGGCGCAATTCGCTCTTGCAATGTGTCCCACAGCCCGAAATCGCCAAAAAATCCATAAAACCCCCTATTTTAGCGTTCAAGGTCATTCAAAGTCATCAAATTGGACGCCAATCGAGAGCCAGTGTACGACTTTCTATTAGTGATTAATAGCAACCTAGGCCTTATCTCGCACCGTTACTGAGATACAGCGACTTATTGGCCAAAAATTGCAAATTTTGCCTACCCCTTCTCACTGTGCGCCCTCGTTCGGGGTGACCCCCTTCGAATTCATGAAAAAGCTTTACGTTTTTTTGAAACTAGAGTTTTCCAGGCAGTCGAATGTAAAGATTTGGTGATCCTATCTTGGACCGTTTTTGCCTGATCCACCCGTGTGACAGACAGACAGACGGACAGACGGACGAACGGACGGACGGACAGAATTGCGATGGTTAAGACGCGCTGAAAGCAGTAGCTGCTTTCGCGCGTAAAAAACTAAAAACGTTGTAAAATAAACAAAAGTGAAAAAAATTAAAATAAAATGTATTGTCATGTACAACACAAAAAAAAATCTAAGAACAGACGGTTATGGGAAAAACAGAGACCCAGGATAAAAAACTAAATTTTAAAAAAAATAACTATAAATAAAACGAAAAAAACTGAAATGAAAAAAACATAAGCATAGCCATGTAGAATAATATATCGTTGTGGCCTAAAGTCAAAAGACAAGACACCTGACTTTCGTGACTGCGCACTAAAATTGTGTTTAACCAAAGTTCAAAGCATAACACAAAGTTGTTCAGTTTCGTTATCACTTAATCCGTAGGGCCTAAGGTAATAATTTTGCAGCAGCTTGTTTACCTATTTTTTTCGGAATCATGGCGTACGGTGACCGATAAGAAGCTCCATAACGATGCCTCGACTCGCGTACATCTGCGCAATTTGGAGCATCTGCGTTTTACACGGTAGCGCACTGACACAATTTAGCATATGTAGAATATGAGTGCACCGCACAATCTTTATCGTATTGACAATTTTTGTGCCAAAAATTGTCAAAGTTGGTAACAATTTGACGAAGTTTTGAAAAAAGAACAATTTTGCTTATTGTTTGAAACAAAGTGTAGAGGATGGGAATGCATTGACGTCTAACAATGCAGAGTTTGCGGTGTGTTACAAATATGTGGTTTACAAATATGATGGCCGGTCGTTTCATCACCGGTCGATTTATCACAAAAACTGTTATATACACCTGTAATCGTTCTCAATATATCGTTTAGTATAATATATGACAAGTGTGATTATTATCGAAAAAAATATCCATGTGACTGTTATGAGGAAAATGGTCAAGCTAAACTTTAGGCCTAAAATTGAAATTACTCTACACAAATAAAATCGCGCAAACGAGTACGCAGTGAACAAACAAATTACGCGAAGCACCAAATTACACACAAGATATAGTTATCAAAAGCAATAAGAATGTGTATGCGACAGCTGTTTTTATCGTTCAGAACCACAACAGGTAAGCCATAGCACGCAAGAATGTCAGCCGATCTGCTTGTCCATAGTTGTCAATTGCACGTTTCACACGCTCTTTGAGTTAACTGTACTTTTTATTCGGCGCTCGTTGACTTTCAGCAGTTTCCATTGCAGTCTCTTTCATAATTTTGTCAAGACAGTCTACATGGATGGGTGGTTGCATAGGATGACTGCGATGGACGAAACCGGTTAGACCCGCATCAACCGCTATAGTTGATTTTCGCGCTGTGTGACGAATCGACCTGAGATGAATCGACCGGTGATGAAACGACCGAAAATCGCAAATATTAGGTTTAATAAAAATATAATTTTAATTTTAAAGTTTCTAGCTTTTAATGTAAAAAATCATGTTTAGGAATCATGTTTTACTAGAGTAACCAACCAATATTTTTAGTCAAAAATTTTATTTCTTGTAATAAATGTCATGGTTAAATGGCATCACAGTCAATAAAAATAAAAACAAAGTGAAAATAAACTTGCATATAAATTTAGTGGCTGCATTTACGTATGTTTATTGTACGTGAAAACTTTTGAAAATTTGTTAAGTGGCAAAGTTATCAGCGAAGACATTTTTGGGACACAAAATAGTTACATTGCTCAATGCTTACCTGGCAGTAGATCAGATTTCAAGCTGCAAAAAACACACAACAAAATAAAACAATTTATCAGAAAATTATCACAATAAAAAATAATACTGTGCATTAGTGGCGTCGTCGCACTAATTTCATTGAGATCCTTCGATTGCTTTGAAAATTTCTCTCCAAAACCTTGTCATTTCGTTCAGGTTTTTCTGTAGACTTTGACTGCGTTTTATTCACGGCATTGTAAACATGTTTTTGTTTTAAACAAACATAATATGTTGGTCTCACATATCGTTCATATAACTAAAATTTACCGAGAATAATAAACTGCGTGTGAAAAATCTGTGTTTATTAGCATCAATATACGTAGCTGTGCTGTTAGTTGACTGTTCTTTGTCAAAAGCGCCTCTGCATATCACGCATGTTATGCGACAATATAATACTGCATGTAATGTTACTTTTTAGAACAAAAAATGACTAAATAAATAAATCAAACTAACAGTCAGTAAATCGACCGATTATCCAATTAGTCAAGCAGTCAACTGCTATTGCGCCTTGTCCATAAATCTTTGGACTGTTTGACAAAACATAATAACTGCATTGGTTGCATATAGAATAATAAAATGCAGAAACGTTTTGTATTTTATTTTGCTGTAACCACCTTTAAAACATTCGTGAAAATCTTTACGCTGTAAACCATTGGCAAAAATGCAGCATTAAAAGGATGTCCGCAATCGGCTTGAAGACATGAAAGATTACATACCTATATTTGCACAATGTGTTAGACGCGTCACACGTAATTATTATGTGCAGTAAAACACGAAACATTTCCGAAACATTTAGCAAATGCTTCGTATGTAAACCCCTTACGGCCCAACTGAAAAATTAGGATAACTGACGCGAGTCTAAGTTAACAGCGAAGTGATATGAACCTGTGCAAAGAATGTCCTGAATACTTCTTCGGCCATTCATTACTCTATAAACCAACATATATACACAGGCAGACTAACGTCACGACGTGAACGCACAAATTTTACACGTGCAAAATAAGTTAATAAATCGTTACTTGTCTACTTACTTACTTGAAAGTGCGATCACATGTACGGCGCGACTGTATGAGATCGTTCGATTGTCCTAAAAGCGTGACAAAACGTATGACTCTTCTACGATTTGCTACTATTTTCGTGATAATTCTTTGTCGTAGGCACTAGGCAACGCTTATCCGGGATCATTTTAAGCGTCTGGTAGACCTATGGACTTAAGCGTAATCATATTGCCGTATTTTTCAAAATATGGACAGTTAAAATAACGTAGTATACAAAAAGTTTTGATTTTGTACTGTGCGAAAAAAATCGGAAAGGTAGTGAGTGAAGGCAAGAGAAAACATTGATAAGATTGGCTACTGCCAGTCTGCCAGCGGGGTAAAGCGATTAAGCGAAGTTTACCAATACGTTGCTTATTACTGAAGCGCCCTGTAGATCTAAAAATTTTCGACAGCATGAACGATTTACACTGCACCACTGTCTATTTTAACACAACTTAATGGACTTCTATGAACTTCATATTTCATATAACCGAAAATGCAAAAAATGTAAACGTAAACTAGAAACAGTCAGAGCCCGCACACCTCCGCCAAGGCAATGTTGTTCGCTAGGTGGCAGCACCATCTTCGGTTTTGCAGCGGTTTCCTTTATGCCCCATTAAAAAGCAATGGTAACGAAAATTTCAAAGTAATCCAGGATTCCTTCCGGATCACCCCCAAAATTGAATCACTGGTAGTTTGTGCCATTCCCGACATACCCTCAAAATTTCAGAAAGATTCGTCCATAACTTTTTGAGTTATTTTGCTAACACACAGACAGACAGACAGACAAACAAACAAACAAAGTCTGGCAAAAACATAACCTCCTTGGCGGAGGTAAAAACGTATACGTTTATGCGCAGGCGCCGATGATGCATAAATAAGCCATAGGCCTACCTGACGAGTAGCAACGGTGACTCCCGCCATTATGCGAGAAACTGTCTTGCTTTACAGCACTCTCCAACAAATGGACTGCAACAGCGAAACATCGCACTAAAATGACCAAATCAAAGCAATCAAGACTTCATTCAGTAATCGTACAGTCAATGCAAATGATACCCAGAGTGCAAACCACGACTCACTTGCGGTATGAACTGGCGAATACAGTCACAAAGTCATCTACTGCAAACTCTGTCTTACGTGTTATCAGGAGCGCCCATCTCTCCTCAGCGCCAGGAAGCAACCTTCCCTCGAGTGCACTAACACCACCAACTTACTTTCTAGTTTAACTACCCTTACGTTGTCATATAGACCGACGAATTAATCTTTCACGTAGTCGATAAGCTAATTTTTGCACGAGGGCACTTACTTAACCGATCTCAGCAAACGGGACAACGAACGTTTTTTGGGTAGCTGAGTGTTCTAGAGAGCGCTTGTACAACGAGTACACGGCGAAGGCGTTTACCGTGTGATATTTGGTGCAGAAAACTCCACTAACAGCCGACTGATCTCGCCACGTCTTTCGGTATTATCTGTTTCTGCAGCGACGAAGCATCACCTCAGTGACGTCACTGACGACATTGCTACCATGGCAATGTACCGCGCCCAATACGGCTATGTCGCATGTCGTAGGCCCTTGCTATCGTTTTATTTCATTCGTCATGGGACTTAAGTTATTGCAAGAAAAAAATTTACTGAACCACTTAGCACAGAGACACTTAGCACAGCCGCCATGATGTTTTATTGACTCGAATTAATATATAGGGGCCTATCTGGGTTGCTGTATATTTATATACTGTTTTGTAACAATTGATTTAGTAGTTTTGCGTTTTTCTCTGTTTTAATTAGGCTATGTAGTCTTGGCGAATTAGGCTAACAACGCTGACGGTAAATAAAGATTAGGGATAGTAAAGGTGTATATAGTTTAAACGAAAATTTTTGTGCTGATCATCTGAGCATGTGGCATACTTTCCACAAAAGAGTAACATTTTGCAGCTATATTTCATTACTATTATTACTATTATTGTTCTGTTATATTAGGCCTATGTTATGCATTCCTATAAAGTGAATCCTCTTAATTGTTTTCGGTGCCACTGACTGATCCAAATTTCTTTTCTCGTTACATTTAGAGCGTTTCGAACTAATGCTACCGTATATGCTCCATTTGGAGACGACTGACAAATAATTCAGAATAATGAAATATTTTATTGCTGCAGTACAGTGAATAATAGAAGTAGGCTGTCGCGGCTGCGACGATCGCTGCGGCGATTGCCTCGTGTATTCGTCGCATAACGCGAAAACAAAAACGCGTAAAATAAAACAGCATAAATGTGAATGTTTCTTGGAACAGAAGTAATCAATGAGCCAAGTTTCAATTCAGAAAGTCGAAATTCAAGATCATCGGACGTCAAAGACCTCGTATGATACCAATGACATGTTTACTGACGTGCAGGCCAAATCGAGCAGTCCCGACTACAAACTAAGCTTATTAGGCTGATTAAGTTTTGAAGTAAAAAAAATAAAGGTCGAAGTAAGATGTGAGAGCATAAACTAAACATGATGCGGGCAGAGACATTGTGTCGAGTTCTTACCGTTAAGTTCTAAGCAGCGGCGTCGTTCGTTAATTCATTCATTCATTCATAAAAAGTGGGCGAAACAGAAAGTCGTAATTTTCCGACAGACATTATAAATTTTCGACGGAATTCCAACATACATGTATAGCTACACATTTCCGACAAAAATATTAAGATTGCTCAAATTTTTAGTGGTGGACTGTCGTTTAAAGAATTCAACGAAAAAGTAATATAGATCTATAATATTGAATCATTTTTCACTTAGTCCAAATGTCTCAAAAACTGGAAGCTTTCAGCTCCAAATTTTGCACTTTGGATCAATAATTTTTGACAAAAAGCAACTTTTCTGACAATTTTTAAAAAAAAAACAAAATTTGGGGGGACAGCTAGTTTTGCTTTATCCTTTTTTCTTCCACTAACCACAACATTGCTGGTTTTAAACACCGATGGATCTATACACGAAAAACTGAATCACTTAACATGCAAATACTGCGCTTTCGGTGTACTACACTGCCGACTCCAGTTAACTGTTCTTTACCAAATAAAGAAACCAACGAAAAAGTGCACTAAGTAAAAAAACTTAATATTATAGACTTAGACTACTTTTCCGTTAAACCCGTCAAATGACAGTCTACCACTGGCGACGGTGACAAATTTGGGAAAAAGCAAAAAAGTTTAAAATATTAGCATGTCAACTAATTACTGTCGTAGCGTACGTCGTAGGCTATCAGCTTGATGTCGTAGATCTAACAACGTTTTGATCGTATCACATTTTGTCAGGAATGTGCACGAGACCTTCTAAGCCGAGACTGAAACGAGACCCGAGACCCATGTCTCCGAGACCGAGACGAGACGTTGCAGCTTCCGAGACGCTGGCGGAGACCTTGAAGCTTCGACGTCTCGCCGAGACGTTTTCCGTGACGTATGGTGAAACACATTGACACTGAGAAAAATTATACGCATTAATTAACTCGCACCATGGTAAGCGCTTTCTATTTGTGATACTGTGGGTTTTTGCACTTTATTTTGACAATTATCACTGAATAATTAACGGCTTGCACCATAAAGAATTGCAACTGTAGTGCTGTAGACATGAGCCGTTGTGTTTATCGCAATTTGCAAGCAACTGAAATTAGTAAAATACACTGTGTCTCAAAAAAAAGCATGTGACTACATTTTTTGCAATAACTTGAACAATGAATGTCCGATTATAATAATTTTTGGCACACTAATTAATGAGACTATATGTCATCGAATGGTGGTTTTATTTCCCACCTCATCTATTTAGTGCAACTGTCTTACCTTGGGAAAATGGCAAAGCCTACATATGGTAAATT
>Ga0209367_1008281_pt1 | contig 14220 bp, 7 predicted proteins | sample WorMetLIZISLAND2_FD_187412 | JGI IMG/M metagenome (GOLD analysis project Ga0209367, IMG submission 187412) | Marine gutless worms symbiont microbial communities from Max Planck institute for Marine Microbiology, Germany - Olavius geniculatus... ... | reverse complement strand
TTTATAAACAATACAAATTGTTGTTTATCAAAACGTCACTGTGACGTCATCGGCAGTAACGTGTAACCAGTTTTTTTAAAAATTAAATAGCATTTTTAGCATGATCATTTTTAAATGCCAAAAAATCGGTAGGCGGTCATGTTAAAAAATCTATAACTTCGTCGTTTTTCAACAGAATCACATTTTACTTGACTGTTAGATGTATAAGGTTTCAGTAAATAAAGCTGTAAAATTTCGTATTAAAATCCCAAACGGTTGCTGAGAAAACAGCGAAAAAATTTAGGGGTCCACTTTCTTCTGCCGCACCCTTTGTAGGCCCTTATGAACAGCTGCTTATTCGAAAACATCAAACAAGATACTACTGAACAGAAAACAAACGTCCAGTGGCTAGCGAAGGAAAATTCTTAGCCCATAAACCATTGGTTCTTCACGTGAAAAAGTGTAGCCTGCACCCATTTTATTTTTCTAATCGTGCAATGGCGCGGGTTTCGTCAGTGCATGTTGTAGGCCTATGTCTGGCTGTCGGGTGCAACATTGATGTACGGTGCCTACTGCTTACAAAAAGACGGGTTATCTCCAAAGTTATTACACGAATCTTCGCTCTTTGCACGCCTATAACGTTAGCGATCTGCAAGGGAAACGGAGAAACTAATTAACTTGTATGATCAATGGAGCATCAGAACCTTTTTCACAGTGCTGTAGCCTAGTGCATTTGCTGGCAACTCTATAGGACTCTTTACGACTTAGCGTATTACACGTCTGGTTGGTTCTAGGACGACTGCATTGAGGCGTTTGATGTCGACATCTAACGCTCTGATGCACTAACACTCGCACACGCCGTGGACGGAAGAACGCAATTAGTATTCACGACGCTATCTAAATGTAGATGATTAACACGATGTTGAAACATAGTATAGGCCTAAGCCTAGTATACGTACCGGTGCGTCTTGACACACCATTGACATACGACAGCTCGACGAGGGAAGAGCGGTAGAAGCAAATCAAAGGGACATAACCCAAAATGGTACCAATAGAAACCATACGACGTAACTACCCGGGACAAAGCTCCCTAAGTAGGCCTATATTTCGTTTCAGAGCGAAAATCCCGGGCATTTCTATAGAATTAGACGCTCTCGCCGTCATAACAGATGCAAGTTATTTTTTATCGTTGTAGTTCGCAGCATATACGACACTGCGTCGACGAAACTACAGTACTGTTGTGGCGTAACTGAAAAAAACTAATCGATACATTTTTGCTTATATCGTCTGTTGTTAACTTCGCACACATTCAGTCCTATACTTTTCCGTTTGACTAGCACAGAAATAGGCCTACAGTGCACGTGACTAAGAGCATTGAGGAGTGGGGATTAGGACGGCCAAGTTGTGCGACCGAGCAATTCCGATCGCGACTTATAGTCAGCGTGAAATGGTCCTCTTCGTCTTTCGACGCCAAGACAATGTTTGTGTATCGTTACACCTCAGTCACACCGAGTTGCGACTTACGGCGACTTCAAATCGTCGACAGTCGCCGTTCGTCGCAGCGTGATCGCCGCTCATGCAATCGCCGTCTTGCGGTCACGTCGAAACATGGATCGCAGCGGATTGCAGGGTTTTTGCACTGTACGCGAAATGCGAATCGTCCGACTGTACTAAGACTGTCCAGCGAGTTTACTGCGACTGTGCGGCGACTTAAAAAGACCGACTGCGACCGCGCTCGCAGTACGGTCGTTCGTTGTCGCAGTACTTTCGTTGTGTGGTCGCAGTACGGACCGCATGGTCGCAGTGCAGTCGCAATACACTCGTGCGACCGTAGATCGAGTGCAGATCGAGTGCAGCAGCAGCGCGACCATGGACGATCGTACTGCGACCACAGTTTGAGCTGTGCGAGCGCAGACCGACAGCAGACCGAGTGCGCTGCGATCGAAAAGTCGCCGCAAGAAATTTTGAACAGTTCAAAATTCCTTGGCGACCTCTAGCGAACGTATGGCGACCAGTGCGACCGACCACGACCAAACTGCGACAGTACTGAAACCTTACTGCGATCTGCCGCGATTTGGTCCAAAAACTGGTCGCAGTACGGTCGCAGTCTCGGTGTGACTGGGGTATTAATACCAATAACAATAACAGTAATGCCATGCCATAAATTTTTTTCTTCCAAGGCTCTTTGTCTCGGGGTGTAGTCTTCACGACCGTCTATCGATGTCTTTTGGACGCAGAAAGGAAGGTCGGAATTACTAAGTATTGTGGCTCGGCTGGACGAGTGGGACGATTTCCGTGGGACGAATTACGCGGGAATAAAAGGTTATTTGAGAGAAATAATCAACTTCCGTAAAACTTTGCGCCTGGATGCATAGGACCGGAGTATAAGCGGTAGGCCTACTGTTATATTCAAATTATACGGCGATAGATTGAAACACGAAGCCCGACGGTCAGCTGCTGCTGCTGGCAAAAAGTTGATGAAGCGGCGCGGGGGCTGTAGTCAGATGCACGTGATCTTCACGAATAATTGAATCACGTAGCCGTGTCCTGCTGGCCGCTAGCAGTACACTAACTCAACTCTTGTAAAGATATGATTCAATAACGAGCTGCTGAAACTCGATCACGTTATCACTGTATTTTGATTGTTTTGCGAACGTATAAAACCAGCCTATACATAGGAGAAAGTAGGTCTAAGCGCGTTCTATCGGTTTTTATTGAAGCTCTACAGCTAGGTTATGCTGTAGGCGTTTATGGCACGATTGTTGATTTGTCGTCTGTCTGTTTGTCACGGTTGTATTGTGGCTAAACGGTTAGAGATAAGGCCAAGGTTGATGTTGATCTTTAATAGGAAATCGCATACGCCATTTTAGACGAAATGAAAATCATCGATCTTGGATGGCCTTGAAGACCTGTAACAGGAACTGTATAGGCTGTAGCGCGTCTAGCGCTTTTTCCCTAGCGACAGCTGGGCTTTCTTGTCTCATTCGTCTTGATTACTCGGTTTAGCAAAAGAAATGCCGGAAACAGATTGTACGATAGACGCAAAAGAGTACGCAACACCGACTTTGTCCGAATATTTCGTTGAATAAACTTTGCATCGTCTTCCATAGTGTCTTTGGATGTACTGTAGCCTCACCCAACGTAACAAAATTAATTGTCCACACGCGTCGCAAGTTCCGCTAGTTCTAGTTACAATATCGTCGTAAGTTGTAACTAATATTTAATTTGCAAAATTTACAAGTTCAAGGCTTGTCACACGTGTATGCACTTCACACTATAAGAGTTTGTTGTTGTATAATGCGGTGTAATGCACAAATATGCAATCGATGCTGGAATGTATTAGAAACATGACAGTGGCATACACGGAGAAGATTTGGAGTTCAATCCGCATTGAAAATATTTTAGAACACAAATTATAAAACTAAAACGCAATACTATAAGCCCAATAATTATATTAAAGGATGACGAAAATCGTCTGTTTTTCTGCATAAGCTTAGGCTTAACCATTTCTCAGCAGCCAATGCAAGTTTTCATTCTGTAGTTTTAGTATCAAACTTGCGCCTATATTATGCGCGCGAACAAAATGCATAAATGTACATTTATGAGCAGTTAATGGTTGCTTTAAAAAGTCGAATGTTGTTGGGTCCAGATTTAATTACAAAATTTCTGCACTAGCATCATTTTACGTGCAAATATGTGAAGTCGACCTATTAGACTGCTCAAAGTTTGTGCAATTTTGTTCAGGCTAGCGCACGTATAACGTTCTCTTATTGATTGCTTGAGCATGTCGCAGCCTCCGGTTGTCATGGCGACGGGTCAAATAACGCAGCAGCGCGTACGGACGCCGCGTTTCAGCGTTCCAAAGACTCGACGCGTTGTTCAGCGCAGAAGCACGACTGAAAATAAAACTGTATAAGCTTAGCAAGTAGCGTGTAGCTAAAAGCTCCAGTCGTGCAGAAACGGCGGCGGGCGTCAAGCCACGCGTCTTCGTCGCATAAACTGACGTTAATATAACGCACCATTCCGTTCGCTGACAGCCAGCCAGCGACGTCGGTTGTCTTGGTATAGAATGAATGTCTCGCGAATAGAAAGGCGCCTGGCCAGGCACATTGTGTACGGTCTTTTAGTTGCCCACACGTGCAGTCATCCGAAGGGACATCTTTGTTTTGTGTTCGACACATGACCACGCTAACGACATCGGGCAACATCGATCGTCTTAAATTATCATTACTAACACCGCTGTTACGCGGCGCCACAAGCTATTATATTTCTCGTACGTTAAGACCGTTTACGTTCGGCGGTACATTAAAGCCGGATGTTTTGTCGTTAATTTTCGTTTAGGACGTCGCATTACAACACGTCCCTGGCCAATGTGACTGACGGGTGGATTTTCACTAAACTTTTGTCAGAAGTGCGTCTTGGGGCAGAAAATAACTCTTAAGTACTGGGCATCAAAAGGTTAAAAGTCAAGATCACAGCATGACCAAATATTGTGATAATACAGCTTGAAGCTTGGAGCTGGCGGTGACAACAGTGACAATGAAATTCTGGCATCTGATCATTAGTAAACTGTGTTGTTTCAGCGAGGTTTTTGACTTGATGTTGTAGCTTAAACATTTTAATGCCAAAAAATCGGTAGGCGGTCATGTTAAAAAGTCCATAACTTAGTTTTTTTCAGCGGAATCAAATTTTGCTTGGCAGTTAAATGTAGAAGGCTTTACTAAATAGGCCTAAAGCCGTAAAATTTTAAATTAAAATTCTAAATGATTGCTGAGAAAACAGCGAAAAACTTTGGGTGGCTACTTTTTCGCCACACCCTGTAAACTCGGCATGCACAAAAATGTTATTGCTCAGATCAGTCTTTGATATTAAATATTAAGTGTAGGCCACAGCGCCGCAGCGCGGTAAAATGACTTTGTTCCAAAATAATGGAATATTCTATTAACCGCATACACGCGGGGTTTCTGCTAGTGCACGGAGCTACATCCACTGGCGCTATGCTACATCATTTTACACACAGTCCGCGATCACCGCTATTGGGTCTACTTCTTTTTCTTCTCGCTGTGGTTTGATAGCACAAAAACAGTCTTCTCCTGCTGATTGTGAAAGTTAATAGTGAAAGTAATTGCTTTGCAGCAAGCCTATCAGTACGGGACAACGCCAGCCAACTGCAGCTGTTACATCGTTCATGTCATTGCAGGCCACTCGCGCAGGTGTTTCTCCGCGTATCATCGCAAATTGAATTCGGCGCCGGGCACGCCTTACTCCAAGTAGCTGGACATGACTGGAATCTACGTGTAGTGTCCGTTTGCCACAAAACAGTCAACATAATTAGCTTTTTGCTGACTGTCGTCATGAGTCTGGAGGTAGTAAAAACGCAACGTTACGACTCTAGACTGGCTGTAAGACAATGGTCACTTTTCTTTCTCGAGACACTTTGCTCGCTGATTGGTCGCTGTAGGAAGCGTATTTATGTGAACTGATGTACAATAATTCAGTATTAATTTTGTGTGTGATTAGATTAGTATCGTTATAGGCCTACGTAGTACGTACGTTACCCTCTATGTCTTTCATTGCTCAATTTCAAACATTTGTTTAACGCCTATCGTTATTTTTCCTCATCTCCACCTGCGAGTACTTTTATTAGCCGACCGTACTTAAGTAACGGTCGAGCTATTGGCATGGTTGTCGTCCGTCTGTCTGTCCGTCCGTAACGGATGTATTGTGTCTAAACAGTGGGAGATAAGGCCAAGGTTGCTATTGATCACTAATAGGAAGTCGGATATTTGTCTTTAAATGACATAAAAATCATTGGCCTTGGATGACTTTTAAGGGCCATAACGCACTATGGTATGCAAATAGTGCGGTATTGTGGCTAAACGGTAAGTCGTAGAAGGTCAGCGATAGTACCGTCGGATTGACAACTTCCTATAGGGCGTCAATAGTAACCATGTCTCCATTTGCAGCGGTTTGGCTGCAATTTAAGTTTCAAGCTATAACATGGCCGTATCTCGAAAACGGTGAGAGATAGGGCCAAGATTGCTATTAATCACTAATAAAAATCGCGTACGCCCTTTCATGTAAAATGAAAATCATTGACCTTGAATAATTTTGAAGGTCACTGACGACCTGTATGGTCGGCTATGCTAGCGACAGCTGTTTTCTAGTTGTTTCCGTCTCGCGCTCTACGATTTGTCATACACTTCAGAATAACTTAAACTAGAATCAACACGTCAGCTACAGAATTTAACTTTTTTGAAACACTCACGACACAAAACCGTATATAAGCAGAACCGTTCACAGGATTATCAAAATTATTTTTTCTTCAGCCAGCACTAACCAAGGCCTTATGGCATTTTTTTTGCTAAAAAGCATTCCAGTTCGCACGAACATGTCATATAGTTGCACAACTTTACGCCGGCGATGTCCATTTTAAAAAAAATCTGCAGACACGTTAAATGTCTCCGCAGACTGTTTTACGTCATCTACAAGCTGCATCGAATATGCACAATCTTGGTTCGCCAGTCCCTCAGGTATGCGCGAATCTTCGATCTCGCCAGTAAAAAAAAGATTTCTTTGTCATTATAAAACGCAAACTTGCTTTCGTATGGAAATCGTGATGTAGCAGGAGTGCGTCGTTGCATTATAGGGTGTTTACACGATCCAGCAAACGTCCAGCTTTGGCACGTGTATTTTGAACACATTTGCTGAAAGTTTGCTGGACGTTTGCTGGATCGTGTAAACACCTTATTATACTGGCCAGCACAACTCTGCGGTCGTGCGCAATGTTTCAATGCCAGTTGAAAGCCAGAATCAGTGGCGAAGTCTTCTACGCGTCGTTTGCTTTAATAACAATTTTTCACAGGTAAAAAAGTCAAGGTAGTGTATAGCTCTTAATAGGAAACTCGTCACAAAGCTATAACCGAGCGCCATCTGCCACATGGGATCACACAGTGTTACCTGCTACCCGACACACGTAAACGCGCCCAGCCTTATCCCCAGCCAGACAGGCTGGTACTCGATTCACCTACCCCGAAGGGATGGAAGGCTGAGTTGACCTTGGTGTTATTTATATACCTAGATGGTTTACGTGTCTGCAGACAGTCACCCATCTAAATGGTAACTACTTGATAGTGAGCCGATTGGAAGTCGAACCCATGACCTCTCGATCATAAGTCTAAAACCTTATGGGGTGTTTACGCGATCGAACAAACATCGAGCAAACATTGAACAAACATCGAGCTGGCTCAAGCAGGCCTATTGGAACCCCGCCCCTTGGCTCAAATGTAGGCCTAGGCTTAGGCTCTTAGCCCACAGCTGATCACGTGTTATATAGGCCTTCCAATTACAACCCGCCCGCTCTCCTAATTAGCATGCTAATTACCATAGAACGTCAAGCTAGCTGCTCGATGTTTGCTCGATCGTGTAAACACCCCATAATGTTACTTCACCAAGGCGCAGTTCTAACCGATGCCTTGTATGTAGTTTATGACAATAAAGTTGAAACCGAACTGAAAAAAAACTTTTTGTGATGGGTTAGGCCTACGATTCACGGAGAAACCAGTTTCCGTAACACCGTCGTTATTATTAACCTACCTTTAATAGTCGGCGTAAGGTTAATCTTATATTTTGTCCCTCGAATTCCAATAGACAGCATTCTGACTTTCATGACTGTCTGAAGGTTAAGAGTGAAGTTTATTAGAACTGTCGATTGTGTTAGTTACATATGCACACTTAGAATTGGCAGTTCTTACAATATTAGGTTTTAGGTTGTTTTTAGGTTTTGTGTTTCATATAGGTTAATTCTTAACAAAAAGGCTGGGCCCTGACAGCACTAATCTTCGTCTAGACTAGTGCTGCCACAGAACTAACAAAAACTGACTTAATATAATCTTCTATACAATCCTTTAAAAAGCTTCCGAATGCTGCCTATTAATTCGGATCGCAGTCAATATCTAAACATTGTACCTGGTCTTTGGATCGCGCACTAATTCTGTAAAAAATTATCAACATTTATGACTTTTCAAATGATCTAGCAGAGAACAAATTGACACGATGGAAATAACTTTCTTCATTCGACCAGTGCAACAAGTAATAGGTCTACACTCTACCGTACGCTAGTAGATCTATGCATCTTATTCATTTCAATGGCGCATGAGACGTGCTATATTAAGTTGTTTTTAGGTAATGGCGTGGCGTAGCGGTAACGCGTTTCATTCGATCAACGCCGAGCCGATGCAATGGGTGACTGTCTGCGGGCAAGTAAACCATCTCTGTATATGTAACCAGCCACCTAGGTCAACTCAGCTTTCCATCTTTCCGGGGAAGGTAAATCGAGTACCAGCCTATCTGGCTGAGATTAAGGCGGGCGCGTTCACTTGTGTGATCCCATGTGGCAGGTGACGCTCCGTAGTTCTTTGAGGGGTTCAATCTTCTAAAGAACTATATTCCGACTTTTACCTTTACTTTTACTTTCTTTGCAGAGATCGAGATTTGGCGCTTAGGTCCATCCTCTGCGGCTTTGCTGATGAGATTTACGTGACGTCTTCGAAAAAAAGATGTTGTTGTCTTGACCCCGCAGCAGAACAAGACGAGACCAAAACAAAACAACGACCGAACGACTGCTCATTGTACCTAGCGGTCAGCTTGTCGTCGCTTGGTTTTTCGATGTTAGTGGACTCACTGACTGTAAACGAGGACCAAAGTGATTTGGCAATAAGTGGAATCCATTTTTTTGTATTCGTCCGGTGGCAGCAGCAATTTACAACTGCACGTTTTGACTGAGGGAGAGGGGGGTTCGATCCCCAAATCGCTTCCTACCGTGGGGTCAGGGATTCCATCTGTCATAATGTGTGTTTGGACCCCACATAGGCCCTACTTGCTCAACAGCTTCCAAGTCTGTGGAACGGTTTAAGCATGAAACATGAAAGTGACGGGTAGATGAAAGACTACAGACACACGGTACGGAGAAATGTGTAGTAATAGGTGGAATCGTCTGCGCTGCAAGACGTGATTCCGGCTAACAGCACAATGCACTGCAGCAGTTTTAAGCAGCCTACGTCCTAAGCTTAGTGGTCTTTTTTGCATACGTCTAGCGGTAGAATATTTGAGTGGCAATTGGCGGGCCGTTTTATATAGTTTACTGACTGCGGCCACTGTAAGGAACCATCAATAGGTAAGTAAGCAAGTCGCATAAAACAGAAAAAACGTCGCAGTTGCGCCGGATACCATTCGTCTCTGAGAAGATAGGTTTAAGCTTCTGCTTGAGCGCGTTTGGTGATAGCCTGTAGTCACTCACAGCGAATGGCGGACGGTTTTATGTACTGTAGGCTCATCGAGAGTCAAACGTCGCTTCCCGGTGTATTCGGATATAGCCTACTGAGTTGATGGGAACAGTAGCCGTTGACGACATAAACACGCGTTCTGCACGGGTGCAGAGCCACTGTTGCTAACACGGACACTCACTCACTCCAAGGCCAAAACGAGGCGAACTATTACTAATCGTTGCTTTAATTTATTTGTTCATTTGACGCATAAACAGCTATTTTGTAAATGACGAAAGTTCCGAGCATTACGAAACACTGTATCTGACTATAGGCCTACGTGTATTTCGGGTTTTCGACAGTAGATATGACAATAAACGAACAAAAACGATGGAAAAAGGAGATTACAAAAATTGTCGTCAGCTCAACATCGCTCTCCCGTATGGACAGAGAGAGTTCATCACTCGATCAGCATTAACTAATACCAATAGCAACGAGCAAACGTCAAGCAGACATCGAGCAAACATCAAGCACACATCAAGCAGGCCTGATGGAACCCGGCCCCCTGGCTCAAATGTAGGCCTAGGTTTAGCACACAGCTGATCACGTGTTATATATATAGGCCTTCCAATTACAACCCGCCCGCCCTCCTAATTAACCTAGCATGCTAATTACCATAGCTCATCGAGCTAGCTCGATGTTTGCTCGATCGTGTAAACGGGGTATAAGACGCAGATAATTAACACTGCGATGAGTAAATTTGTGCAGGCAGATCACATTCTCGTCGCAACTCGCAGCCAAATCTAACGACTTATCGGAATTAATGTTGTGTGACGCATTTATCGGTCTTGAGGCTCCTCAAAGTGCAACGTCCATGCACTCCACTGCGATTTGTAGACGAATGCGTTAACTGTTGTTGATGGGTCACTATCGATTCAAATAAGGTTAGTTGTTGCTTACGGGGTCAGGGGGGCGGAGCTCATTCGGCAAACGCAGTTTTGGGAATTAAAAAACGGAAGAATGCATGCGATGGGTATAAATGTTGTTGGTTTTACTGCACAAACTTGCATTTGCAACTGAAGTTGCGGAAGAAGCGGGGGAGGTTGCCATATATCGCCCCTGGTTACACCAGTGTTATATATTTCTGTACAACGCGAATTATCTCTGATTCGTTCGCGATAATTTGATTGATTGATAGACTGAGTCATTCATTAATCAATCTTGGTGGATTCAGAAAGGATTATGCCGGTGTCGTGGGAAATTTGTCGCACCTGGAAAATTCTTCTCACTTCGAAGGGCACGGGAGGGTCAGCTGCCCTTTACTTCCCCCCTCTGGCGCTGCTCATGGTTAGGCCCAATGTGCACTCGGCGCCTAAGCCGCTTGAGACGCGATCACTGTCAACGCTCGGCGACGAGACGGACGACCGTATATTATGTCAGTACTCGGCGCCGAGATCTTATTTTGTTATATATTCGATCCGCGTTTGCCCTCCTCGCTGGCGAGTAACTAACATTTATCTAGATAAAGCCACGAGCTGATCCATACCCGTCCATATCTCAAACGGATTCAGAGGTAGGCCTATACACTACAGTAACGGGTGACGCATAAAAATGCAAAACATGCATATGCATGTTTTACATAAATGCAGTACAGCAGCTGTCGAATTAACGCGTTAATTTAACGCGTTGACACGTTAAAGAAACAACATGCAGTTAAACTAACGCACATACGTAAATTTACTAAATGCTGTGAAGCAGGAGTTCCAATTTTCCATTAAAATGCAATTATTTGACGATCGAATAATATTCTATAGTTAAAAATTAAACAAAAATGTTTTGTTGCCGTTCCATCACTACTGTCACGGGCCGCGAGTTCGTCGGTTATCATTTCAGTCACCCTCTCGATGTAGCCCACCTACAATATCAGCAATTTAATGATGCGTTAATTAACGCGTTAACGCATGCGCTAAAAAATTAACGCTTGCGATAAAGCCGTTACAAAAACCGACGCCTCGACAGCTCTAAAATGCAGCAATCAGGCAGTTTCGGAAACGAAAAATCGTTTCCGTAACCGTCCGATTGTTCTGTCTATAGCACGTATTTTTTCCACTTTTCTGCGCCACGGGCATGTCGAAATTGTCAAACGAATGTTCTAACTGGCCTAAACAACAGGTTGCTTTTAGACTTATTAGTCCACCGTGTTTAAGTAACTGTCGAGCTATTGGCTATGGTTGTAGTCCGTCGTCTGTCCGTCTGTCTGTCCGTATGTAACAGACGTATTCTGGCTAATAGGTAGGTCATAGGGGAAAACTTCTTACACGGATAATTAGCATGTATATTAAACTCAGGCACGCAAAATTTCAGCGATTTAGTTTTTAAAAAAACATTTTCAAATTGGGGGTTGAATAGAGGGAGGTAAAACATCCTTTCAGATAAAGTGAAAATCATCGACGTTGGATGACCTTGAAGGTCATTCACAACCAGTAAGGTCGGCTATCCCAGCGACAACTGGACTTCTTGTTTTATCAACGTCGTGGTGTCTATCTTTTTGACACGAAATATCGCGACGTTACCTATTATCACTACGGATGCGGCACATTTGCCACCTACTACGAAGATGTGCAGGAAATGTCTTCGGCCAGTTTCCACTAAATGGCTGAGACTGTAATTGGCGTCGTGTCGTCAAGATGTTTATGTCGTTCATTAGGCTACTGCAGTCGTTATGGCAGCCGCAGTGGAGCCATGCGTCGATGGATTGAAAATGCATCATAGCGTCTGCATGTCGCGATGGGGACGCTGAAAATGCGAAACTGGAAAATGGAGCACAAGAAAACTCAGTGCTGGAACATGCGGGAAAACGAATTACGCGTGTGCTTAATGTAGTTAACTTCTACCATCAACACTTTTATATTACAAGATAATGTTCATACGAACACTGAGTCTGTCCAATGCATTTCGATAGTTTACAGCATATGTCCGTATAAATATAATCAGTGGGCTGTTTAGACTAATAGAAAAAAAATCGGGACGAGTGGAGTTTACTGGGCGCCATAGGAATACACCTAACCCTAACTCTAAACCCTAACCCTAACCCTACACCTAACCCTAAACCCTAATCCTAATCCTAACCCTATTGGTAGTTATACGGTATATATGTGAAATAATAGGCGCAATGTGTTCTTATGGCGCCCAGTAAACTCCACTCTACCCAAAAAATCAAACGGTTTGTTTTCAAATTGAACAGCAGCAATGATCCTTTCATCCGTCTCTATTATTTTAACTAAACAATAAACATTGTCAGTCACAAGACCATTCGATTCACTATAAATGGTCCATCGTCACCATGCGTTTATCTTGCACCGTTATGGAGATATGGCGCCTCAAAGATAATGGGGTCACGCCTTTGACCATTTGTAGTCACGTGACGTCATCGATCACGTGACCATTCGACTCCCGGGGGTCGACTTCCTATCCGTGCTCCATAGTGACCATGGGTCCATCTGGCGCTGTTACGGAGATATGGCGCCTTAAAGATAATGGGGTCACGAGTTTGACCTTTTGAGGTCACGTTACGTCATCGGTCCAGTGACCATTCGACTCCCGGGGGCCGAGTTCCTATGCGTGGTCCATAAGTGACCATGCGTCCATCTGGCACCGTTATGGAGATATGGCGCTTCAAAGATATTATTTGTTTTTATTTCATACATTTGATTTTTAGTTTGTGTGCTAAATTAAACTGACAGCCTGTCTGTCAGTTATCAAGTGCATATTTAATATCATATCATATAGCATATTACAACACCATCCAGCCGTGCAGGCGCTCATTTTCCCTTATATTTCAGTCTCGCATTTTCAGTCGCCCCGTCGCGGCGCCAGGCCTGGCCTGCCCTGGCGTGGCGCGCTGTGCGGCTAGCTGATAGACAGACTAGTCGACATGAGGAAGACGTGACGATGAGGCAGACGTCGCGCTCCTCAGTGTAATTGCACATAACGGCGCGACGATTGCCTGAGACTTGATCCTCATGACTAGTTTACACCTACGACGATGCCGACGCCACTCAACTCTCTCCCACTGTTGCCGTGTCGTCGTCGGTGTGAACTGGCCGTAAGACTGGACGGAAACAAGAGGACGTCGCTACGGCTATGGCGCGCCGATTGCCTGTCACGCTGCCAGCAGCCACTAGATCTCCGAGACCCGACTAGCGCCGCCTTTCCGGCTTCCGGCGCCCCGGCGCGCGCGTACTTTAATAACGACCAGACTTCCGGCTTCTGCCTGACGGCGATAGACGCACGGCGCGGCATTCATCTGCAGTCGATCGGTCCTTGGTCACACCGGCTTCTGTCGTGCTGCGACTAAAAGCAAGTAAGCATTTTCAGTGATCAAGATGGCGGATGACGAGCAGCGCTATCGTCTCGTCGTACTCGGTGCCGGGCGCGTCGGAAAGAGTTCCATCGTGTCCAGGTTTCGGCAAGTCTTCCTTATCGGAACACTGTCAAAATCCATTTTAATCATGTTTGATTGTTAGAAATGTATTTGGTATGAGATAATTAAGTAATTTTAGTGTGCGGAAACTGATAATTTTTGCAGAAAGTCACTTTTTATTTTTTTGTACGTTAAGCCTATGGAGTTATTCGAGTGACGTTATGTACTCTAAAATCGCCGTAACCATTCTACATCGTCTTGAAATTATACGTAGACATGTTATTAGTTCATAACAGTTTAATTTTATTGCGTAGACTGAAGATAATTACACTTGCGTAGGCCTATTGACGCGTTTATGTAAACTGATCTAATATACAGTAGGTCTGCTGTGTTTAGACATATCGATAGTCTTACCTTTCGTTAGACGTTACATGTGCAGAGTAACTCACAGTGCAGTCAGTTATATCTTGCACGCAAGTATTTTTTGACCACTATTACGACTATATAGGCCTACAATCAATGTACATTAATTAGCCATTAGCGCACTACGTGTTT
>Ga0209367_1008280_pt1 | contig 14221 bp, 8 predicted proteins | sample WorMetLIZISLAND2_FD_187412 | JGI IMG/M metagenome (GOLD analysis project Ga0209367, IMG submission 187412) | Marine gutless worms symbiont microbial communities from Max Planck institute for Marine Microbiology, Germany - Olavius geniculatus... ... | reverse complement strand
CCCCTGGAACGTGCAAATCTCCCCTCCCCTGACTCAAAGTGGAGGCAGTTTTCCTCCACTTTACCCTACGTAGTAGGCCCTGGGCCATTCTGGTGCAGGTTTATGAATCGAACTAGGCTATACGACCGTAGAGGAGCGTTGAGCGTACCGTTATTGTTGTTGTTAGGGTCGGGAGCTGCGCTTGGCAGGCGGTTGGCAGCAGTCGGTTGTCGCCAGGTCAGCATGCTGTGAGCGCCGCGGTGTAGGGGATCACGGTGCAGCGACATGACGCTGCCCGAGTCGTCACTCAACTCTTCGTTGTCGCGGGTCCGTCGCTGGTTCTTCTTGTTGTAGACGGGAATGGATCGGCGCCTGATCGTGCTGCCAATGACACGCTGACGCTGACGTGTTATTGCGTCATCGACCTCCTCGTCATCGCTCAAACTGCACACCAAGTTAAGCACAGCACAGAAAATACATATTTTTAAAAAAAATGTATTTTCCTATGAAACACACCTCCAGCTACACAGACAACACTGTGCTGACAATTAGTGATTTGTAGCAGGAACCGCGTTTATTCAAAAATCCAGTTTCAAATCCGGGTAATATTGTTACCCGTTTTGCACTGATTATTGCCAACATGCCAGTGCTAGTTCTTCTACATTTACAATGTAAACTTATTTTAAAGTCATATCTCTCAGTTTGAGAAAATGTACAGTGCGTAAGCATTCGGCATTAGGAGTATTTTTGCAAAATTCACGTATATTTTCGTCGGCAGAACTGCAGAAGTTCTGCCTGCGACAATGTTTGTGGACTTTGCCAAAACCTAATGACCGTAGAAGTTTACAGCAGTACAATAACTGACGTCGTCACAGTTGTTCCGCACGTGCAGAAAATGGTAGTACAGACCACCGGAGAAATGTTTGAGTACTTTAACGAACTTTATTACAGAGAGTTGAGCTTGTAGTAGTTTTTTAAAATATTTTACCGTTGTCACTAAATTGTAAATCAAAGTTTGAATAAGTTAAGTTACTTGGATGACAACTCGGTTTTATGCTTCTTAAAATTCACATAATAAGCATAAAACCGTAACAGAGCATATGCATAGGCCTAACTAATATTTCATGCCACAACCATAGCCTAAAAACAAAGCAGTGTAGGCTTACTGGTAAAGTAGGCCCATCTTTTAGAAGAATTACACGTCACGACGTCACAAGTTTTACGTTAAGGGAAAAGTTCGCAAAATTTAACGAACCTTTTAACGGCTATGTATGACCAAACGGAAAAACTAAGGTTTACATACTAGAACTTAGCCACTGGCACTATAGCTCTGGACACAAACTCACTTATGTGATAATGATTAATATAATAGTACAGCGACATCTGAACATTGACATATTGATTTTGAACATTGAGCTTGAGAAGTGACATAATAAACACTTGTAGACATCGTACTTAGCGCGAATGTTGTTTCTACGCCGACCAGCTCGGTCGCTGATGTCCGGTGTCGTTCGGAGTCTCCTGCAGATGAAGGCGATGGCGACGATGATGACCAAGGCTGCAGCGACGGGCAGCAGAGTGCTGAGACTGATTAGCAGAGCTTGTTCGGACGTCGAACTGGCCACTTGGCAGTAGGCGCCTTCATAGCCCTCCGCACAACTGCACAAATGACACAGAGTGTTTATGCTTTCACGTAACAGCTAAATTATGCATGTACACTGCTATGACAGAGTCAGCTTACGTTTACAAATTCCGCTGTAGTTCGCGAATCAACAATTCCTTGCTTTTTCAAATTCATGAACAGTGCAAGCACAATGCCGCATGCCAGCCATTTTACCAACGCAAACATTCTCTTCAACCATTGCCCATATTATGCTAGGCCCTACTAAAACACTACTGTGTTAATAATGATGCCACTTTAGGTCGAGGACTGACAAAACCCATTTCCCAACCTAAGTTAGGCGGACTTCAAATAATAATAATAATAAGAAGAAGAAGAATAAGTGAACATTTATATAGCGCACTATCATTTCGAAGAAATCTCTAATGCGCTGAATGCGTTATCAGTACATCTGAAACAAAAATGATTTAAGGAAACGTTTAAACGAGTCTAGATTGAGTGTGTGATCATTCAGGTACGTCGGGAGACTGTTCCAAGCTGACGGGCCAGCGAAAGAGAATGCCCTTCTGCCAGCTGTTGTAAGTCTGTAACGAGGAACGGCAAGTTGTCCACGGACAGCAGAACGCAGATGACGACGGCCGGGCAACGACGAGATCGGCAAGCTCCGACAGATATGGCGGTCCCATTCAATGCAGACACTTGTAGACAGACAAGCATAGCTTGAACGTGACACGCTCTGGTACATCCAACCAGTGTAGGATTTCACGTCGGATGTGCGACAGACCGTGGTCAAACTTCCGTGTGTTTGTAATGACACGCGCTGCCGAGTTCATTACGCGTTGCAGCTTGTCAGTCACCACCTTCGGTGCGCCAGCCAATAGAGCATTGCAATAGTCTATGCGACTAGTGACAAATGCGTGGACAAAGGTCGCTACAGACTTATCGTCGAGTGACCGTCGAACTCGGCGCAGCTGACGCAACTGGAAGAAGCACTTATAGCTGACGGCAGTAACGTGCTTCTCCAGACTCAGATCCGGCGTGACGACAACTCCAAGAACTCGCAAACATCAGCAACGTCGACCACGTCGTTTCCCAGTGTCAGTCGCTGTGCACTCTCTGGCAGTCGGTCGAGGTTGCTCCCAGTGCCCGTCCACAATCACTCTGTTTTCTCCATGTTGAGTTTGAGGCGGTTGGCGGACATCCAATGGCTGATTGCTGTCACACAGCGCTCAAGAGCCGCAACAGACAGATTTGCGTCATCAGTTCTGCAGCTGAGATACAACTGATTGTCATCAGCGTAAGCATGTAACGTAACACCAAATCTCGCAGCAAGCTCAGCCAAGTCTGCTCTGTACAATAAAAACAACAACGGACCCAAGACGGAACCCTGAGGCACAGAGCACGACATCTGTATGACTAGAGACATCACGCTATCGACGACCACGCAGTGCGTTCTGTCAGACAGGTAAGACTCGAACCACGCCAGAGCACTGCCGCTGATCCCGAAGGTTCGTTGCAGTCGCTGAATCAGCAGCTCGTGATCCACCGTGTCAAACGCCGCCGTTAGGTCCAGGAGACAAAGAACTGACACTTGTCCACGGTCCTTGGCTTGCTGAAGATCACTGAATAGCTTCAACAGTACCCTCTCCGTGCTGTGGTGCTGCCTGTACGCTGACTGGTGAATCGGCATCATGCTGTGGGCTTCAAACACCCGCCAGAGATCTGTGAAAGCACAATGTTTCCCCAGCGAGGCCCAAGCTCGAACGAGTGTAAATTTTGCGCATTTCTTGGCGGCAGGTCTAACATTTATGATGAAAACTTTTTACGCAAACTGATATTTAACCTTTCTTCCATCGAGATGTCAAGGTAGGCTGAAAGTAAAGTTCAGAATTTGCTACAGCCTAGCGCTTTTTACATGAGACAGACTCGTGGCCACAAGCGCTTTACAATCTCAAAGTGGCGGCTGACTGGTATGAACTAATGCTACTTCTATTCCATTGCCTACGTCAGCGAACAATTTGACCCGTTGTTTGCTGTTAGCAGACACACCACCATCCAAATCAGCCACACTAAGCCTTTATCCCGTTGCCCGTAAAACTACTATTCATTTACCATCCCGACTATACACTGTGAGGCACAAAAACACACCAAAATTTATTGATCATAGCTTAAAGGCGAATTATCAGATTTTAATAATTTTTGGTAAAGCTATTCCCGACACAACTTGCCATCAAACGGTTATTCAAGTTTTCACCTCACCCAACATATGCTTCTGCATTACCTGAGGAAATCAAAACACATGAAATTAGTGCTAAAATAAAAAAAACGCCAAAAACCATCCGTGACATTACTGATAACTTGGGAAAAGATGACAAAATTTTAATACTTTTTTATAACTGGCAATCAAATGGCCGTTGAAATTCCCAGCTCACCTAATGTCTGTTGCTGCATTACCTGAGGTAACAGAACAAATTCAACATGTATAAAAAAAGAAAGAAAAAACATCAGTAAATTTAAACATTCCATACACGTAGCTCTTAACAGCTCTGATCACAGTCCATTCGACAGTATTAGCAGTGTTATGCAGCAGGGAGTTTATGGGACTCTGTTTAGGAATATCAATGAACTCAAGAAGCGACTGGTTGAAATCTGAAGCAGAACATTATCAACACTGCTATCAACGCATCGAGAATGCATCTTCCTGCCTGCAAAATGGCCGATATTCAATTATTTACTGTCAGCAGCTGTACAACTGGACAATTGGGTAAATTGAATAAACTGTCAACCAAAGTGCTAGAAAGTTGTACAAAATGTGCCAAATGTGCGTTATTTTAATCAAATAATGATATTGCATTGAATAAAAATATTTTGCTTGTTTTGTTTTCCCCAGGTAGTGCAGAAACAGATGTTTGGTGCGACGGAAACATAAATGGTCATTTGATGGCTAGTTGTGTTTGAAATATTCATACCAAAATTTATTAAAATTTGATCATCCATCTTTAAGTTATGGTCGATATAATTTTGGTGTGTTTTTATGCCTCACAGTGTATTACAACTAGGCCTATTTTAATAATGTAGTCTTGCTCACAGTCACAACTCAGGATATAGGGACCTAGTTATCACTAATGGTTAGCAACTACCTGCAGTTTAAACAAAACTTTTCCTAGACCAAGACCAACATTTGTTTAATAAAACGTTGAAATTTTGAATTAATGCAGCATCGTTGTTTTAACATGTTATATAATGCACACGTGTAATGCACTTGTAGTCAAATGCAAAAAACAAAACATTGAACCTGCAGGAACGTGTCTGCAAGCACATCGGTGTCAGTAAATGTCAACTTCCAGCTATGGCACTACATCTACATTCTATAAAAATTAAACTTCAACTATATTGCAATAAGTCCATGTGACTATATGCACAGTGAATATTTAGAGTAGCATTTTGCAAGCATAAGATCATACGACAGCTGATCTGATAATGTGGGGTCTGATAAAAACTCAGTCCGCTAGTGCTGATGTTCATAGTGTGCTAGGAAAATATGTAATTAGATATGACACAAATACACTACGTCTCAAAAAAAACGTCCTACTTTGCGATGGCACACATCTTTGCCAAATATCAACCAATTTTCATTTTTTTATTCACTGGCACACTTTCTAGAAAATTCGCAATAAAGTGATTATTAAATATCCCACCACACCTTAATTGTGCAGCTACACTACCTCGTACTACACTACCTCATAAAATATACAAGCAAGAAAAGCTAACAGAAGCAAAGTTTTTTTTGAAAAATAAAAGGCACTTCAAACCAAAATCGTGGTGACATGTCTTTTAGGATATATGGAGTGTTAAAGGGTGTGTTGGTTTCTGGCCTTAATGGTTAAGTAAGTCTAGCAGTTCTTAAACAGTGGTTACGTTCTTTTCACGTATTAATGCTAGTCAATGGTAAACGAAGAAACCGCAATAACATTATCTGTATTTGACTCAAAAACTATGTACTTGACTACTGTCAATATATTTCAGAGTAATAAGCAGCAATTTAAAGTCAGAAAAATTTTCTCAAGACTTGTCAAGACGAAGACCAAAACCAAGAATTTTTATTTTGTTCTAGAGGCGCCTCGCGACTAGCACTCTGTTCTCGAAAACTACAATAATACTGCTCAGTAGTAAGCCCTACTTACGTGCATTCAAGTGACCCAAAGCTGTCGACCTCACAAGATCCGTGGTTCATACATATTTCGTCATTGCAGTAGTCCATGGCGGGGTCATCTGAAAATACCATGTGAACAAAGTTAATGCCAGGACACTGTTTACATGCAGTTCAGGGAAAGTTCTACTGTAATTAGCTGCGGAAACATTTTACGCCACGTTGGTCACACTGTCACATATTGTCGATTTTCTGTCCCAGTAGCCTAACTACCACGACACGCACTTATTAGCCACGGTTTGGCGTTAGACACACTTGTGTACACTCCAGACCGAATGACATGAAATAAGTGTGCCCAGCGGCAGAGGGCTGGTGTTCAAGAGAAAGAGTAAGTGACCAAGAATAGAACTTTGTGGTACTGGTACAATCATGTGGGGAAGGCAGACTACCAGAGCAGCGAAGATAGAGAAAGCGAGATGACAAGTATCATGGTTAGAACTGCTGTAAAAGAACACAATGGTAACAAAATACAATCTCAGGTAACAGGACAGTGTGTGGCCTAAGTTTAAAAGTGCTGCAGCACATTATTATATGGGCCTACTAGAAAGGCACTCAAAGCACAACCTTCATCACGGCTATCATTTTTCAGTTGTGTCGCCATGTGATAGCTCTATATTCGGCAAAGGTTTGCAATGGTAAAATATCCGCCAAATTCGCCTATAACATTTTGCGTAATCCTTCAAAAAAAACCAACAGATAAATGAATAAACGCCGAGTAGATCTGATAACCTTCTTGGCGGAGATAACATTATAAGCGAACAACGACATACAGGCGGTGACGTTGTCGTTGTTGAGACTGATAAGGCTGCCGTTCATGGATGGAAGTCCGCGCTCAAAGATCATGTCAATAGCGGCCGGATAACTGACTCCGTCGATCTCAATGCTGTTGTTGTTTGCCATCAGGTTCTGTGTAAAGATCGACACGATACTGTTCATGAATTCGCTCGTGACATTCGTTGAGAAGACCAACTCCACGTCCACAATAGTGCTGCCCTCCCTGCACACCGCACACGTTCACACGCACATGGGTTATACGTCAGGTTTCGCTGCGACTTCTCTGCTGCAAGACCAAAGACAATCTAAGTTGAAATCATATATGTGGGCATAAGTACGAGTCGAATCTAAAAACTTATGTCTAAGTAATTTTTGCCTGAGTGTGAAGTCTTAGACTTTACAAAATTAAACCTAATTACAATTATTAACTGCCGCGGCGTAAAGAAACGCAGTCAAATTCGGTTTTATAACGACTTTTGGCTCAGACAAAAGTCTCAGCAAAACTTGGCTGCTACAGCTAAATATTAAGTTACTTTCCGTTTTGATTTTGTCAATAAATTACTGTTAATACTCGTGTTTAATTTACTCAACAGCTGCACGCGAGCGTCTTTCCCTAACTTTGCACTTTTAACTGCCCTGCGTCAGTGTGTTTGAGGATGGCGGCCAGTGGCGGGTCTACTCGTACCCGCGGGTATACCCGAGCCGACCCGCGGGTCGGCTAGAGTCAGGTCGGGTAAAATGCCCATGGGTAGACGGGTATATTCGGTTCTACCCTAAATTTTGACGTTTTTGGAGAGTGTCAAAGTAAGGTATCAAAGTATCAATTTACCCAGCTTGTCCACGTTTGCTCGCAGCATTTTTGCCATACCAGAGAGCCAGAATAAACCTGAGCAAATATTCAATTCAACGCAGCTGATTAGTGACTTGCGAAATGCACTGAAACGTGAACTAACTGATGTTGCTCAGGTAGAAACAGAACACTCCATCCCTGAACTTGATCTCCGCACAGCATCAAATTAAAACAGCAGATTTAGATAATTATTCTGGAGAGACCTTGGGTCGGGAGGGGTATAAGATTGAAATTTACCCGTCGGGTCGGATAACAAAATTCGCCTTATCCGCAAGGCTTTAGCGATCAACCAAGCTGCACTTTTTCTCGGCTGACTATAGTCAATAATGACGGACAGACAAAGCGAGCCCTAGTGCGTAGGCCTACGACGTAGTAGCAACACAGTTACAGTTTTCACCTGAAATTGCGGACTTTACACGATTCGAAGAATGGAGCGCGAACGCACAGGCGCCCGAGAAGCTATACACATGTTAATACAAGCAATACAAGCACGATTAAAGAATGCAACCAGTCATCAGCAAATCAGTGATAACGCAATGTCGCAAATTGGCAGCTGGACCACGGTACAGTCAGCTACTTCACATGTGAGACTTTTGTGAGTATTATAACTCACTATAAAAAACCTTTCTGTTCAGCTAAGGCTGCTGCGACTTGTGACTTTTTAGTTGTTTGAACTGCGCCTTACCTATCTACCTACGATTAGCACTTGCGTCAAAAATAAAGGTTTCGCATCTGTACAGGACCATAACTGTTTTCTGCTTTGTGTGTTTTACGCCTAATTTTTACCTAAAATATCTAGACTAACATGCGTTTGAAGTGTGTGATTCACCTTTTCCAAGAAATACACCGCGTCCGGAATAAGGAACCACTATTTTGTTGTTCATGTCTTTGCCAAATTTTAACGAATTTTCAAAATTCTTTCACTGGTTCATTTTGCACACAACCCGCAAAAAATACTCACTGAATAACCCACCACATCTTAACTGCGTCGCTACACTTCCTTGAGAAATATAAGTGTAAGAAAAACTAACAATAATAAGCAGCAAGCGTGTCGGTAAACGAAAGAACACTTCAGACAAAAAACGGAATGAATAATCTGTACGGTGCTACGCTGTGTTAAATTTGTCTCTTTGGATATCTGGCGTGTTGAACGTTGCTTTTGTTTCTGGCATTTTTGCCTGAGTGGGCCTACCAGTTCATCCGCAGTAATCACGTTCTCTTTAGTAAGTGCGCATACTACAGTACGCTGCTCTTAGCCTATGCCTTTGGTCGGTGCTTCGTGTTTTCTAAGTCACTGTCTGTAAAATCCCCAGTTTTCTCTTTGTATTGTATTGTATTGTAATTTGCAGTTTTTCTTTGTAAATTCCGTCAGTGTCCTCGGAAAACTGTATTTTTTTAAACTCAAAAACGTTATTAATCAAAGCCTTATCTCCGCAGTTAAATGGCATGTTACAATACAAGTAAATCGGGCTGCATTAGAAATTACTGTTTACAATAATATCGTTTGCTTTTGTTTACAAACATCAGAAATGTATCTGAAACTATACACAATTTGATTTTTGTATGAAAACTAGAAATACGTTCTGTGGAACGAGGTATCTGTCCCACTGCCACGCTATATATAGCCTAGCAGCTGCGTTTCAGCGTTTGACGCTCTTGTGAGCCTACAGTTACCATGGTGCACGCGTGAGCTCGTAAGGCCAGCGTACAACTAGTTCAGCGTAGATGAGCCGAATTGTAATCAATTTTGTCCCAAAATTCGTTGCCATGGCAACAGGGGTCGTCCGGGAAGAAATTCAAATGACACCATCAGATAGCGCGGGCCAGAAAATAGAGGGTAAGTGAAAATGGCTAGCAATTATCTTTCACGGGGGCCGAGTTATAGTCAATTTTGACCTTAAATTCGTTGCCATGACAACAGGGGTCGGCAGGGAAAAAATTCAAACGACACCATTGGATAGCCTGGGCCCGAAAATAGGGGGTAGGTGCAAACAGCACGCAATTATCTTTTACGCGGACCGAGTTATATCGCTTTGAAATCTCCACTGGCTGTAATGCAAAATTTTGCAACATCTAAATGGCTGCTATGGCAACAAAAGCCGTTAGGGGGTAAATTTAAATGCCACCGTTAGATTGCCCGACCCGAAAATAGGGGGTAGGTAAACACAGCGCGCAACTGTCTGTTTCGGGGACCGAGTTATACGACTCTGAAGTCCCCATAGGCCGTAATGCATTTTTTTAAAATTGAGATAGAATAGGGGAAAGTGCTATCAGATTTTTATCCCAAACAAATTCGATCTTACTTTTCGGGCCCTGAATCACTGTGCAAAACTTCATCAAAATCGAATCAAAATTGCGGCCGTAGGAGTGTTTACAAACAGACTGACAGAATGACAGAAGTGATTTTATAATCTGTCCCATGCTATGCTATAGCAATGGAACAGATAATTGGTAAAATTGTTTCAGAAGATAATGCTTGCATATGCATTATAGTGATTTTACTGCTTTTTAAACAGCTATGCTTTACATGGTAGTGTAGCGACACAACTAAAGTGTGGTGGGATATTTAATAATCACTTTGTTGGTAATTGTCCACAAAATGCACCAACAAAAAAATTGAAAATCCATTAACATTTGGGGAATATATAGAGAATAAAATAGCGGTTGCATTTTTTCCGGATACGGTGCATATTAAGACGCAAATTTGAATTCCAATAGTGAAATCCTGCGTTACACGCCACCGTTTCACGTTGATAGACGTAACACAGCATGCAGCAAGACTGACAATGCGTCATCTTACTGCATAATATTCACCTGCTGTATAAGCTCCAGTTTCAGCTTTTCCCGTTCGAGCGAATACGTGTGCCAAGGGAGGGCGTAGACGGGGTTGAACGGAATGCCAGTTCGTAACCACATACCACAAATCGACTTCACTGCAAGCAATCATTCACTGATTCATGTCAACATCATGGATAAGTCATGTACAAGTTAAGCTGGATGTTAAACAAACTGAAAAAGAATTAAGTTTTAACTTTTGTTTTATGTTGATATAACTCAGTAGACATCTCAAGAACTACAGTGCAAGTAGATCGCTTCGTGATGAGGCAGCATCATTTGCTTGTCTGTTGACCTAATCTATTTGGTAAGTAAATGAAAAGTAAGTAAGTAAATGCAATATTTAGAGTGCACAACGTCAGCCAGTGGCCGATTCTGAAGCACTTGGCTGAGCAGCTTACTCAGTCACGTGATGCGCTAACACCAAAGTTGAAAAATGTGCTTGCGTGATATCGCATCAACTGTAGACTGCGACGTAATTGTGGCAAAACAGTTCTGGAAAACTTCCGTTTTTATGTGCGACAGCATGTAATGCTGAGCGCGTCTTAGCTATCGTAAAGGCGTTCATGCCCGTCCGTTTGTCCGTCTGTCCGTCCGTCACACTTCGCAATTGTATCGAAATGGTGCAAAGCTAGAATTACGAAGTCTTCACCATGGGATGCCAATCATGCCAAAAGACTCTTGTTTTTTTCCGCGACAAATTTTCATGCCACAGGGTAAAGAGATTTCCCTCGAAAAGAACGTCAAACCACATACAAAGTCGTTATTTAGCCGTTATTGACTCGTTTAGCGTAAAACGGTTGCAGATAGGCTTGGTTCATGCAGTCAGTCCTCTGCATAAAGACATTAAATTTCGACACCTTTCCAAAACGGATGATTATTTTATTACATATTTATTGCACTGATTCCTAAGTGGCAGCGCCGGTGCTGTTGTGAGTCACATGACCTTTGCTCAGATAGCCTGTTTATACTAAGTTCATTCGCCACGTCTACCATGTGTTAGGTAATAGGTCTCAAAAAACAACGTTTGATTAAAACGTCATTTTGTTCGAGACCTAACACTGACATTTATTTAATTCCAAGAAACATACTGTAGTCTGTACAAAGCTCGGCGTCTCATTCGTATTAAGTGTTGCATTAGTGACTGCAGTGAACTATGATGCCTACAGAACGAGAAGATGAAGTATAGGCCTACCTGTGGGCTGTTGGCAGCCGACAGCTTCACAATCCGCACGAATAGTTTTGTAAAAATACTTGAAGTCGTAACGGAAATAAGAGCCAAAGCCAGCAGCGGATGAGCCACCGGATGAGCCAGAGTATCCGACAGTAGACGGCCAGTCAGTCCAGGTTTGCTTGCATTGGCTGCTAGATGAACACGACCTTGATATTCTCCATCTTCTTCTGTTGTACCATGTTTTAGACCACGAACGAACCACTGAGCACACCGGCTACGCAACCAACAGTCGAACACATACAACAACTAGCAATTCGGGTCCGCCATTCTAAGCGGCCGCCATTCCAACGGGCCGACAACGACGACGAAATCGTAGGCTATTTGCCTAATTATTAATGTACTTATATAACGCCAAACTAATTGCAACATTGACTCTAACCCTATCTTTAACCGTGGCGACCTTTCGGAATGACAGACCTTTTGAATGGCGGCTCGACACCATACAAGCTTATTCAGAGGGACGACAGTAAGCATGTAAGTAAGTAAGGTTCTGTGCTGACTCATGCTGGCGCTTACGTAAACACTGCACAAAGTCAATGTCGTAAGAATAACATTGTGCTAGCGGTACGATGACTCACAATGACTTAGATGACCTCCACTGGAAGAAAGGTCGTTCACTGGAGGTCCTGCAGTGAACGACCTTTACCTTGCAAAGTGTTTATATGTGTCCCAGAATGAGTCACAACCTTCCTATGCTAACTTCTAATGACTTAATAATACCGAATGCTTAGTGCTTACATAAGCCCTTGAACAAATCAGAGGTCGAAAAAGTTGCATTAACTGGCGCAAAACCCCCACCTCATATTTACTGATGACTTACTAAGCTAGCCGCCTTCGCATGCGATCAGCCAGCTAAGTCTGCAAGGAGTTGTGAGTCAGAAAGCACGAAACTGTTAAGAAAATCTCAAGCGAGGATTAGGCCGGAAACGAATCACTGCAAGGTGCCAAATTTTTAAAGAAATGTCAACAATCTGGACAAGAAAAGCTGCCAATTCCAAACGAAATGCATTGATATTCCGATGGTTCGACAATTCGAGAGTTCGATGATCCAATTCCGACTGTCATGTGGTGCGACGGTGGCCGTTGGTGGCCTGTTAGTGTTCGGAATTAAGCGAAATGGAATCTTTTGGTTATAAAACCCTCGGATTTTCGAGCCTTCGGATTATTGATCAATAATCATTTCAAAACGCCTGGATTCAAGTGTGACAAACCTCAGCGTCAGTCGCGGAGCAAACTTCGTAACGGCCTCTCCTTCTACAGTCGTCTTCATCCTTTGCATTGCGGCATACCAAACAGACTTTCTGAGAGCCAATGGAACACGACTCCGAGACTGCACGCACATTACACTCACACGTTAATCACACACATAATACACTGCGATACACAGGGACAGTTTACTAGTCCGGGTGGACATTAGTCCGAACAACGCCGAGGTGACGGATAAGGTTAGGGTTACTGACAGTGGCGTTGTGGCCGGAGAATAGGGGAAAGAACCCCCCTCCCTATTTTGGGCTGTCGGAAAACTGTCGGAAAATCTTCTTGTTGCAAAATTCCCTCCCGAAATGCAAAATATGAAGCTAAAAACCCCACTATGAAAAATTTAGGAACAAAGTTAAATTTTTAAGCACTCATATTTGTATCAAAAATTTGCAGCTGTTTGTCGGAATTTTGTGCAAAATTTTCAGTGTATGTCAAAAATTGCAATTTTCTCTCGCGCTTCCTACGATGCCGCTGGTTAGGTTGAAAATACGGTTAAGAATGGAGATAAATTAAACCTTTCGCTTTGGCGGACCTTGGCTGTAACAGCGCCTGGCTATAGCGGGTTTAAACCTGACCAAATGCGGCTAGAACCCATTTGGATTAGTGACCAGTCGCCCGTTACACACTAGCCGACTGCAATATAATGGACTCGAGTTCGCATATTCAAAACGATTCAACTACAAATTATAGATTGCAAAAATACGCTACAACCGTAGGTCTACCATAATTTGCACGGCTCCTGATCACTCTTTCGATAGACGCTATTTAGACAGCCCTCTCACCCCAACTTTAACCCTTAACCCTAACCTTACAGCTCTGCATTCAGGTCATGTTATCTTGCTTCCAAGTTCCAATTAAACGATTCTGTTTCCCCGAGCCTCATTTGTTGGAATAGCGTTCACCGGAATAGCGTGCAGGAACAAATGTGCACGTGAGCAATCTTGACTGAAAGCATAACAACGTGATAAACGTACATGCTTCACAAGTGACATCCTGACACGACGAAGAGACTCTTCCTGTGCCTGCGAAGAACTGGCTGTCATCAACGCATTTAGAGCGCTCGCGGCATCGGCTGCTGCGATCGGTGACGACTAATTGACTGTTGTACGTCAACAGTATTTCACAGACCGGCTACAAGACAACACGCCACAATTACATTAATTACTTTGCATTTAACAGTTTTTTCATGAAATTATTCAGTACAGATAACATTGAAACTGTTAAGAGTATTCAATTGTACCTTGGCATATCCTTACCCAGCATTGTCTTGGGTAATAGATCGGTTAAGTTTGAACTGAGTTTCGGACTTTTCGCTCGTTAGTTAAGGCTCTCATCTATTTGTGTCATCTTACTGTCACTCTGTCTTACTGTCCGCTGTGTTGTTAATTATGTTTGTGTTGTTTTTTTTCTTCTTTTTATGTGCTACCATTTCATGGTGAATAAAGTTGAATATATATA
>Ga0209367_1008277_pt1 | contig 14225 bp, 6 predicted proteins | sample WorMetLIZISLAND2_FD_187412 | JGI IMG/M metagenome (GOLD analysis project Ga0209367, IMG submission 187412) | Marine gutless worms symbiont microbial communities from Max Planck institute for Marine Microbiology, Germany - Olavius geniculatus... ... | reverse complement strand
ATAAAACTTTTATTTTTTAACAATCAAAAGGCACTTCCTTGCGCAGAACCGCGTCATTTGACGTATTAAGCGTAAAAATCGGTCTAACGGACTCGCCTGTAGGCGAGCGGAAGAACCAAAAAAAAAAAGTGTAGTAAATTTCGAACACGGAGGGGTGTATATTTCACCTATATGGGGAGCAAAAACCCCTGGGCGGATTGAGCCCAAATTTTGTTTGTTGGTAGGCGTCCATGACGTAATCACGCCATTAAAATTTGGTGACGATCGGTTCAGGGCTTTTTGGTTGGCTGAGGGTCAAAGTTTGCATTTTCCCATATACTTTGAAGGTCGTCCTTACAACACTCACACTACCGTGTGAGTGTGATGTGTGGAAGTTTCGGGCGTTCAACAGACGTTGGATGCTATCTATAGCTACTCGACCAGTACTATAATGAAACAGTCTGATGTGAAAAAGTAAAGAATTATAGATGACAATTACAAAGCCATACAGATATATTAAGAAATCAATTGTAGCCAGGGATAACGTTCAGTCATAATGCCACGCTGTCTCCCACAACCCATGGACTACTCCATAATACTAATCTAGATGTCTATGCACAACCCCACTGTCGTCCTCTGTCCACGTCGCGAATAACGTTTGGATACCAGTGAGGATTGTCCGTTCCTCCATGCAGTCGTTTTACAACATCGACATATCGCCGTCTGTCTGTGGCGCTACAAATTGCATTTCAACACCTTGCCCCAGTATGCGCACCATACAGGTATATACAACCGAGACTGTGACAGTCAAATAGCATTCCATTGCTGCAAACTATTGCAGCATCGGCGAGACGTCGAAATAGCCTACTGTAGTTGTCGACGCGGTAAATCTAGTCGCAAGGCGTCAAGTTATTTTACTCATTTACTGCATGCGGCAATGCTCAGGTGCGCCAGCCAGCAAATCCTTCAAGAACGATCGTGTGACTCAACAGAATAGCACACAAATGCGAACATTTATTTCATTTCTTTATGAGAGGTCTAACGATCTGGGTCAAATTGTCGATCGGGTTCGATCCTCTAAGAAACTGTGCTATATTATTTTTTTAACAAATTTTTGTACAGTGTGTGTGCGCGCGCTCATTTCATTTGTGCAACATAAGCCCAGTTAACATACTTTGCAGAAATAAAATGTGTAGGCCCTATAGCCCATGGTATAGCCTATTTTAAATGCTGCACATTGGTCCGCATGTTAGTGCGGACAATTACGGGACAGTAGGCCATGTTGTTTGCACTGTTCAGAACTTTCAACGTAATTGTAGCCTACCGCTTCTGACTCGCTGGCGACTTGGAATGCTACATAATTTGTTTTGATTGACTGACTGAATGAATGACCACTGTTCATTAGTCAGCTGGCATGTCTGCTAGTCGCCACTGTCAAATGACACGCCGAGATGAGTAATGCACTGACAGCGCCTATACCAGCCAGTCCATAGGCCTAGTTAATGGGTATATCATTCTGTTGAAAGCCTACTCATCCATCCGCTCATGCACTCAAGAGGTTGAGCGCTCTATCCTTTGTCGGCAGCCGGTCAAGCGGCGTCAAACATCTGTTCTTTGGCCACTCGGCGAGCAGCTGTTTAACAGGGCCCCGTCATCATCACGCTATGGACGACGCGTGCCGTCGTCCTAGCTACTACAAACGTGTTTGTTAAACCGTCACGCTCAATGGCGGACCCTGGGCGAGCACGCGCGCACCGCCTGGGCTCCCCACTGTACGCTGGGCTGCCCCCCTTCTTGCACGCCCTCTGTGTGAGCGTAACAGATGGTAGCGGTAATGGAGTTCGTGCACACGCAATAGGAGAAAAAATTATTATTGTACTGCATTCCCGCGCGAAGCCCATGCATAAAGATGTGTTTAAAGCGACTGAAATCAAATGAACTGGCCAATTGCTTTCATCTCATTTCATTTCTGCCGCTTATAGGCGGTTTGAACACGCCTTAAGAGAACGTGTATGTATCGATTTAGAAATATGAAGGTTGTTTACTGCTCCAAATAGCTATCGCGTCACAGAGCAACGAAACGTCGCCTGCCATATGGGATTACACAGCTTTATCTGCCGCCAGACGCAGGTAAACGCAACCCGCTTTATCCGGTATCCGCTTTATCCCCACTCAAACAGGCCGGTACTCGATCTACCTACCCCTGAAGGATGGAAGACTGAGTTGATCTTGAGAAATTGATACATTGTTCTTTCACCTGTTATGCGATACATTACTCTGCGGCGCAACACATGGAAAAGTGCCCTCTCCACTCCTCGACTAATGTGTGGAGTCCTCAGTCATTAATTCCCACTCGTAAAAAACTGCACGCGCCGCCACCGGTACTGTACAAGGTCGACGTATTCTAAATATGAATGGCAGGTTTGTTGCGTTCGCGTGATGAGGCAAGGGCTCTTTATAGAGGTGCGGGCGGGGGCGGACAGATGTCTTGGTCTTACATTTGCTAGCTTTGTGTACGCAGTACAAAAGCCAAGGCGACGTGATTCAGTAGTTTTTGAGTAGGCCTATATAAAGCGAATATAATCCGAACTTTACAGTGAGCAACTGAGTGTGCGAATAGTCGTGCATATCGGCGCAAGTATTTAGTGCCATTAAAAATGCGAAATCTAGCGTATGTTTGGACCGCTGGAAATGACGGACATGAAAATGCAGGACATGAATTTTTAACTGCAGAACACGATAACCTCTTTGACTAAATATGCCGTAATTTGTGATTTGCTATTTGCAATTTACTTGTGTCTATAAACTATGAAGTTACGCTGCTACACTGCTACTTAAGCACTTCTTGTTATTTATCCCTGGCGTCTCGGTCGCCTTTTCGCCGCTAGATAAAACAACAGCAGCGACGATGCTGATATCAAATGCTTCATGACATGCGATTGGGCGACAACGTAGAGCTACTTCCGTGCTATTTTTTCGGTTTAGCGAACAGTTTTACGACACCGATTGTTTTTAGCATCAGGTCGCGCGTCTCTCTCCCCTTTCCTTCCCTGCATGCATCGCGGCGAAGGTTGGGGTCGCTGGAAGAAACATCTGTTGGCGTGCAAGCGATGCAGGGGAAAGGATCTCGAAGTCAGTCACTCGCAATCGCATTCGGCTGTGTCGGCGGCCGACCTACCCGTGCACCGCGCGCGGCACCTTTTCCCGTAGGTCGACAAAACGATCAGTTAATTGCCGCGCGCACAGGTCGTCATCCGCAGCCAGCACGGTGCGGTGCTGGATACCGACCGGATCGATACTTGCTAGACGTCGTATATATAGCGCACGCGTCGTGCATTCCCTTTCCGCCTTCCATCGATATATCGCTTTGCACCCGGCTACGAAACTGTCTCTGCATGCAGTCACAGTCGTATGGGACACGGACAGAATCCCCCCGGACTGAATCTTTTTCCTAAAGGTCAAAGCCACCCCCCACTCACAACGTATTCTTGAATGATATAGTTCGTGTAGTTATTGAACTTATTATAAACGCACAGTCGTATACGCAATACAAATCAACAAGCAAATTTTGCTCGTGAATATGACGCACGGATGTCAGTCAGATAGAGAAACTGTAGTACAAAAGCCTGAGGGAAGGAAATGATATCTATTTCGAGAGGGGGTGGTTATATTCTTGGTGTCCGGACATAACCCCTTTGGACAAAAACCCTTAGAACGAAACTCCCTCATCTCCTTCTAAGACAGAACTTTCCCTACAGGCAATACGTGTCCCAGATGGACTAAAGCTACCAGTTTATCATAATTTACATATCTTGCGTCGAACAATTTTCGTTTACGTTGCTTTTTATTTAACATGTTGTTATTGTATTGTTTACATTACGCGGACATGATAGAATGTTGTCGATTACTTATGGAGGGTTCTCTCCTAAGGGAGGGGTTATGTCCGTTGGGTTCGGTCCTACTTTCAAATCTGAATCCCAGTTGTATATACATCGATTACGCCTCGTCTGCGGTCGTCGATCTGTCTGGCTGTCGAAAGACAGAGACAAGCACCTATAGACCTATACACGCAGTGCGTAGTTGAGTACCGACTGCACTTGTCACGTGACTCGAATTTCACATCACGTGGCTACGATCCAGTTATCATGCAATATGGCGTACACACGCACCTGCCTCCTCCGCATCTGTCTAGCCGCACGTCACCGTGAGTAATTGACAGGGGCGTCCATTTAAAACAACACTCAACGGCAGAGCGTATTATAAACATATCTCAAATGTGGTATTTTTGAGACTTCAGGGGACAGTCATCGTTCCACCGTGCGAAAATTTTTTAGAGGCTAAAAATGCACCAAATTCATTTCTGCCCTGGACCCGCCTGGGGAACTTACGGCGCTCCCCCAGACCTGGAGAGGGAGATACCCCATCTCCATTGTTCACTCCATTCGATGCCGGGGGCGCCTCGATTTGTTTGCCCCTCATTTCTGCATAATTTTCTGCGGGCGCCCGTGAGTACGGAGGGGACAGTTCATTAGTCCGAAGTAGCACTAGTCCGAATCTGGTCAAGTTTCGGTCCGCCATAGCCAGAGGCGGCCACAGCCACAGATGCAATTTATTTCTTATTTTTTATCGTTATCCCTATAACCTTCTCATTGTTTCGGACTAGTGAAGTTTTCACATGTCACAGAATTAAACCAATTACGGACAAGGGGAATATCGTGTTTTGGTCGGGGAAAATGGTCGTTAGTGGACCGAATACTTTTATTGAGGAATGAAAAATAAGCATAAAATAAGGCAAAGACGGCACCTTGTACGTTCTTCCTACAGTCTGATTTTCCAAAGACTAAATTTGCAATAGGCTTTTAGTCAAAAAGTATCTTTCGGTCGCTCAATTCACTTTAATTACACTTACGAGGGTCGTCCTAAAAGTTTCCGGCTTCGACATATTAGAGAATAATATTTTCTACAGTCTATACACCAGTGAAACGTACAGGCCCTCGTATTACACTAAATCTATTGCCGAATTAAATGCAAACAAACATACGTAAAATTAGTCGACAGACGAAGATGCGCAGTTGTGCATGGCGGCACATTGGCAATTGATTGATTGGCACGTTTATTAATATCGACTCCCATGTGCGCGGTGGCATTTTGATAATTACTCCGTCATTTTAACATGTTTCCCGGTATACACCATGCTATATTAATTATCGTTGCTATTTTTAGCTGACGAATATATTTGACTGACACAGGTCTTTTGTTGTTCTGGGACCTATACTCATCGTTGCTCTTTAAAAGGCCATTTTTGACAGTTTTCGCGGCTGGATCATCATGATCATGGCTCCACATCGTAAAGATTATCAAAATGAAAAGACATGCATCCTATGAAATTTATTTTGCATGTTATCATGTTTCGACTGCCTCCTTGACACTAACTAATCTATGCATCATCAGTGGTTTTTAACTCACTACTGCATGACTTATTTTATGATGTAGCGTCAAAATAGGTGTTCTTTATTTGAGACCTATGCAGTAGTGAGTTAATAATTTGGTCATTGTGGTAAAATTATTGTGATTGATTAGTTAATGAAACGACAAAAGTTAATCGTTATAAATTTCAGAAATTACGGTTTTTAAATTTTTTGTTTTTTTTGGTTATTGCATGAATTGCGTTTCTGTTCTTATGACTCCGGCGGCTGTCGCAACCCTTGTGCCACTCCACGAGTAGCCTAACCCATGTGTCTCCAGATGTCAGCATTAATTCGTCGATGCATGCAGTGAGTGTTGACGTTTTTAATGCCGTAAATGAATTAAGATGTTGCTGATACTGCATGTAGTTTATAAACAGAAGCTAGCGTCGTTTATATAACCCGCGGTATACAGATCAAATCACGTGTCATGTCGCCCCATGCGGTGCACCGTGTTCCCGTGAGATCGCGGATCCAGAGGCTGCTGTCATCTCGTGGATGTGCCAGTGATATCATGCGACGATACGTCGGGTGGACCAAAACGGCGATTGATGATTAGAAACCGGAACCGAAACAGGATATATACCGGAAGTGCACCGTCACATGATCTTGCGTCATCGAAAACTGTCGAGATTTTTGCCGCATTCTTCCGTCTTCCTTGAAAGATTTTCTGTACCCACTAGGGCTGAAAAATTGATTTTAAAAACCTGATCGAAAAAAGTTATATATTTAATTTCCTTATTTGTTGTGCTATTTCAACTACAGATCATATTTCAAGCGTAATTTTCAAGTTTTGCTATAATTCATAGAAAATGATGTGCCTTAACTGCTCTTCCAATCTTGAGTCATAATTTTGTGTCAGTTTTTTTACTGTAAACTTACCTTTTTAAAACTAAAACCGCCCAAAACGGCTGCCGGATAAATAGCCGGGCTAGCTATAACCAGCTATTTTATCTGACAACCTAACGGCTATTCATTCGGCTGCTGTATACGTATATATTTATTATTTCATCGTACACGAAGTACAGAAAAAAGAAAAAGAAAAGAAACGACAATAAAACACAAAAAAACTGTGCCAGATTTCTATTGCCCTGGCCCAATGAGTTCGGACACATAAGCACAGACTTCTCTGTCCTTTTGTAATGAATCGTGATAAGCGGACACAGGGGTCAGTGCACATGGGTCGCCTAATGCCCGTCCCCTTCGGTCAGAGCAATAAAAGTATCTAGTTACGGTCGCTGACCACTAAAACATGCACGTCAGTAATTACGATATTACGTTCCAGCGTTTTCCCTACTGGATCTGGTTGCTTAAATTGCCAACTATTTAACTGCTATGAATACCGAATAGCTGCAGTTTGCTGCACAAATAATAGGGCACCAAACATTGGCAGATTTACGCCCGTATTTAATGTATTCATACTAACAAGTTTAGAACTAACTGGGCTCTACATTTAACCAAGAAATGAATGAACCACTATACGCAGCTGTACAGCGACGCGCATTTCTTCTCTTGCATTAACGGTTATGATATGATATGATATTAAATTTGCACTTGACAACTGACAGACAGGCTGTCAGTTTAATCTAGCACATGAACTAAAAAACTGAGATGTTTCAAATACCAATAAAAATATAATGAGAGAAGTCGAAATAGGAGTACAGTTATGACGTAAAACATAAAAATAAGAAACTGGCTGAAATCCTAGCAACTGTTTTTCAAGGAAATAAACAAACCATAACTAGAACTGGTATAAGGCTTAAAACAAAAAAAACAGGAAAAAACTAGAAATTTGTGACAAAGCCCAACGTGAGTTCGTGGTTTCTTATTGTTTTCGCTTCGTCACCTTTACCTCGTTTGACGTAGGACATATGGCTTAGGTAGCCAGCTTTGAGGGGCTAGGCATTCTCTCTCAACCTGTCACAGTTAATTTTTATTAGTTATTGTTTGTGCATTATTCGTTTGGCAAAATTAATATTTTTCCCTATAACTTTCAACTCCAATGTCTCTCCGGAACTGATCAGTAATCAGGCAAACCATCAAAGCGTGTTTTTTGGCAAGTAAATATAAGTAGCGAGATATAAGTAGCTTTTAAAGAAAGTGATGCTGATTTCGTCAAATAACAAATAAACAAAATAAATTATTTATTTTATGAAAACACACTCTTTTGCACTCACGATATGCCAAACTTATTGGATACAATTTCGGAGGCCGAATGCATTGTATGAATTTGTTTTCCAGGCACATAAATTAAATTAAATTTTCGATTGACATTGGCCCCAGCTAGCGTCTGCTGCCCTAGACCTTCGCACTAAGGCTGAAGGTGATAACAGTGCGACGACGATGTGTTGCATGCATGGCCTTGCACAACCTCGCAAGTCGGCGCGCTGTCCTTAGCAATGGCGGCGCTAGGATAGCGTCACCATCAGATTGCTACTACACTAGCAGTAGGCCTAACAATTAAAAGTGTCTATAGTCTAGTGGACCACTACGAAATACTTGTGCGCCCGCCTGGATGCGTTTGATATGTGGGCGTTACGCAAGATTCTGAGGATCCCATACACTCGCCACATAACCAATGATGAAGTCCGGTCGCGCTCGAATTACCAGCCGCTCTCCAGCATAGCTACAAGCACACGGCTCCGTTTCTTCGGTCACATCGCCCGCAGCTCTCCTGACGAAGATCACCATCGTGCCATTGCTGCCGCGATACGCAAACCTCCTCCGGATTGGAGAAGGCCCGCAGGGAGACCCAATCACACCTGGTTACGTTCGGTGGAGGCAGACCTGAGACCTCTGAACATTGGTCTTTCTTCTGCGTGGAGAAAAGCTTCTGGGCGGGCGGACTGGCGCCACATCGTGGACACGGCTACGCTCTGGAAGAGTACGCCATAAGAAGAAGAAGAAGTCTAGTCTAGTGTCCACGGACCACTCCTACAGAGCAGTTCCATTAGACCGATTCAAACGCACAATTATCGTTATCATTTTTATAATTATTAGGCGGCATCGCTAAAAGCACCTGCGGTGGTCGGCTATTGCGACAGAATTACCGTAACGTGGTCTGTCATTCATACATTTTGAGAAGTTTGCTAAAAGCCGCTGAACGAAGTGAAATGTCAATATGAATATATTTTATTAATGATAATAAATATTATCATTGTTGCCTTAAAATACTAATTTTATATTTAGATTATCCCATAAGGACGAGCAGAATAGCTTTCGAGCTGCCATTTTAGCGGTGTTGTAGGCCTACTTTGAAAAACTAAGTAAACGTATTTGTGCATGTTTAAATCTGTATAATGTCACTTGATTGCAGAACTTGGGTGTAGTGAACGGTTTACGTATTTTGTCCGCTACTGTCTGTAAAACTCAGAACAAGAGAAATGTACTTCAAAACTGGAATAAAAGGCCAGAGCGGCGTCCGAAACTGCCGTACTCAGGGGGTGGGAACTTTTGGGGACGAGTTCCCTTCCCCGCTAGGAGACCACGAATGGCAATTATTTAATGTCTGACTAAAGCTAATTCTCTCCAAAACAGTGCCGAAATGCACCCAAACATTATTTTCGCAAAAATCGATTTTTTTCTCGCTAGCAGGGGCACAACTTTTTTCCAGACTTCTTTCTCAATTGGGAGGGATACCCCTCCCGCACCTTATCCTTTGAGTGCCAGTGGTGTCCGACCTATCATTTGACTGCGCCACTGCTACCTTGGATGACCAGAAATAAGTTCAAGGTGCGTAGTCTGCGATATCGCGGCTGTCGCACCTTGATCTGTGTATAATGTGGATCAGCAGCCGCAGACTTTATTCTTCGACCCTCCGCTGTCCCATCTGATCACCACGCTGACGGTGGCGCTGAATTTGCAGCAACTGAAAATGACCAACCTCAACTGTTGCAAAAACTGTATGCGTATACACGGCACACTTGTGATAAAGATATTTGTTGTATGGTTTTGCACAGCACAAAATGAAGCACGCGTTGAGTCGCAAAAATAGAAACATGAGTATATGGTAAAATACAAAGAAAATTACGCTAAAATAAAACTAGCTGTGATGCCTAAAACCTTGAATATAGGCCTACGAACAAATGCAGAAACCACGACACAGATTAACAATAATTTATTTAATATTTACTTAAGCTGTAGAAATATATTAGAGATAGCAGTGGACAGTGAGATAAAAAAAAAACTCTGCTCCAGTGACTGTTATCCGTATTCTTGATTAGATAAACGCAGAAAACATCGTGAAAAAGATCAGACTTCCACTACCCCGTATAACTTTTGTTTTAATTTAACTATGTGCAACGCAAGTTAAAATTTACTTCATCTGCTTAGAAAACGATTTGGTCCTGCATTTTTCAGCGCCTGCTCTCTGCAATCCGTCATTTTCATGGTCCTGCATTTTCAGTCGCCCCGCAATGACCACAGACAGACCATCTTCCTCAGACGCGTCCGTCCCCAGAAACTCCTCGCCTGTCTCTAATCGACTTTAAATGAAATAAACTCGTCTGTGGCGTGATGGGCGTATGGGCAGTGACCGGAGACGGAGGGACGGGCGGGTCAAAGCAGAGACAAGATGGCAGACTGAACGATAAATGACGTTCCATGTCTCTGTGTCTGATTTTGTAGCCACAAGCCAGACACTCTGCGGGTGGCATGCACAGACTTGTCTGTCTGGTGACATCGTTTCGAGGCTTTTCAACACACTTTCGCATCTATGCCGAATTTTTCTGCGGCTGTTCTAATAGGCCGCAATACGGATCTTGCCCGTTCAGACGGATCTTGCCCAGACGTCTGTCTGTCTTGCAGTCTCGTGCGGGCTTTCAAGTCAAAAACGAAAAAGCGCAGTAGGCCTTAAGCTAAAATTTGTATATAGGCCTATTGTGCACAGACTTGTCGAACAAACGTGTATGGTTATTTTGCTTTTGAAAACTATTTTCAACGCAATTATACAATGAAGTCAACTTTGTAATCCCTGCCCAGTATCTTGGTTGAGTAATGAACTGCTGTCTAGCTGATTGGATGATGAGTGGGTATAGCTGCAATTCAAGAGTATCGAAAGCTAATGCTTTCCGGCGGAAAATAGTTCTGAAATCGGCATCACACTGACCGTATTAACTAAGCTTAGACGTGAAATATAATCTGACTGAACGTTATATTTGAGACGCCGATTGGGCCGGTTTGATGTTTAATGTGATTTATTTACTGCTTTAGTGCATTCAATTTAGCAATGTGTAGAAATGGGCAGCGTCAATTTGCTGCAATACTATACGTAAAAAAGACATGTCCATGTTTTTGATGTGGAATGACTGAAAAATGAAATTGAGGCAACGTGTACCAATCTGTCCACAGAAACCAAGGACGCGAACGTAATGCTTGTAACGAGCAAAGTTTGGCCGTCGCTGTAAACTTCAGCTAACTAGCTGGACCGATCAAATTTATGAATTTATTAATTAATTATCACACTTATTACAAGTATAAAATCTTGTAGCCTAAAAGAATACGGGATAAAAACCTACAATATTCACTCAACAATAAGATCAAAGTCATCAAACTGTATAGCATCATGGTCTATTTGTAGCCTATAGTCAAAACAGCGGACATTTTTTCCAGATCATCTGAATTGGTTTGGCATTGAGATTGAGGACATTGTTTGAGAATGTCACAAATCCGATCCATTTCGATTACAAGGTGTCTTGGCGGCTTAATTCTTAGGACGTTGGACTTGAACAATTAAAAGATCATGTCGAGTTTGACTGCCGCGGTTGGGTCGCTAAAGTGGTTGTTACTCATATATAAGTTGCGGTCAGATAAACAATCTCGGTAAGCATACCAAAGTCAACTCTTCATCCCCAGGCTAAGCATCTTTAATGCTGGCCTGCCTGGCCATTGTTAAGGGAGAGGGGCCGCTCACCTGTGTCGGGTGTTAGATGATCCCACATGGCAGGTGACGCTTTCTAGCTGTGCGATGCGTTTGCGCGTGCAATGCATTTGCCAGACTTTTCCCAGTGTTTTTAAACTTTTTGCAAAGTTTGTTAATAAATAACACCCAGATAATTTTGTTTGCTATATTTCAGTATGTAATAAAATAAATATTTACGTAGCAATTTAAAGAACTTGTATAGTTTGCAGTGGCGGTTTTAGGCCCGAGCCGGGGGGGGGCACAGTCTCCCCCAGTTTTGCTCCAGGCCCCCAGTTTCGTGGCCACCCATGATTTTTTGCAAAGATAACACAAATATATATCTAATTTATTTGCGTTTCCAAATTTTAGAAAAATTGCCAAATTTGCGGCTTCCATTGAACGTCCAAAAGCCAAAAGTGCTTCAGCTTCAGGGGGGCTTTGCCCCTTGACCCCCTGACCAGGGGCTCTGCCCCTGGATCCCGCTAGGGGCTCTGCCCCTAGACCCCCGTTATAGGCTCTCGCTCGTGCCCCGCCCGAGATATTGCGGGCTAAAACCGCCACTGATACCGCCATTTATAGTTTGTAGTTAAGACGTATTGCCATAGTCAAGCAGATACGATGTTTTGCCATTTCTGCCCCAGTGGCGTAGCCAGAAATGTGAATTGGGGAGGGCTCGCCTGCTGTACCCCCCTCCTTTCCTTTTTTCCTTTCGTCCTCTTCTCTTCATTTCCTTTTCTTTTCTTTTCTCCTGTTTTTCTCTTCCCTCCCTCCTTTTAAAAGTAAAGCACCTACTCTAGCTAGGGGGACTGGGGCTTTGGAGTTTCGTCTTCGAGCAAAATCGGCCTTAAATAAATGTGAATTGCGATGGTGACTAAGACAACCTGCAACAGGAACTGCTATAGGCTGTAGCGCGTCTTCCCTAGCAACAGCTGGACTTTTACAATTACTTGTCTGAGAATTAACTGACCAAATTGGCACATTTGGTGCAGTTTAAGCGTGTAATTGTGTCTTGCCTGAAGCCCCTTGGCTACGCTACCCTTCTAGCTGCCCACGAGCTGTTCTTCTGTAATATTTTAAAGAATACTCTTGACTTCTCCAGTCCCCCGTGTGCAGTGTCGCCGGCGCTGCTCTGCAAGAAGTGCATGTCTGTGACACTAACTGACAAACACCGCTGATGTACATGACATTGTGGTCTGTTTATTCGCCGGCTAAAGCCTAATCTCCACTGCCACGATGTACTGCGGATTTGTTGCAAGCGTCCGATTTTCTATGCATTTGTGTCGCACGACTTGTGGAATGTGCATTTGCGACAGACAGCCCGGCGTCGTGAGCAAAACAGAGGGAAAGCAGGAATTAGTTGCAATTTTTCGATAGACAGCTGCAAATTTTCAACAAAAGAGACCATGGTGCTTAATACTTTAATTTAGCTCCTAAATTTTTCCAAAATAGAAATTTTCAGCCCATATTTTGTATGTTTGGAATAATAATTGCAAGAAAAAAATTTCGACCAGCTACAATTTAGCAAAAACAGCTGCCCCCTTTCCTCGTTCGCCACGACGACACTAGATTTTTAATTTGTCGTATGTTATGTATCTTGTTGTAGGCCTTATAGCCCACAACATTGTGCAACAAGTCCTCAACAAATCGAAGCAAGTAGGGTTTGGGCCTAAACAATTGGCACCCTCCAGGGACCATCAGTGCATCAGACATTCGCCGCTGTAAATCCATCTAATGTTCGAGCTGCGTCTCATTTATTGCCGGACCAGGTCGCCAGTTGAAACCTGAAATTATAAACGAAGAACGGCATAGACTTTGCCACGCGTTTGTGAACATGAACTCTCAGCGGACGCTAAAATACATACGCATTCATTCACTTCACCCATTCACCGTAGGCCTATATCGCTTACGGTGTGAAGGAATTAATAGTCAGTCAGTCTGCGATTGGTGCTAATCCTCGACTCTTATCAATCGATCAATCGTTTATTACGCCAAAGGCAGCACACACGTAAAATACACATAAAACTGTAAAATCACGAAAATGCAAACAAAAACTGAAACTCAATGTCTACATTCTTATATCTCTAACGGGCGCTCTGATAGACAGTGTTCCATATTTACGTCAAACAGCAGCGCGATTTCGCCTATAAGGGCGCATTGGAAACTGACACTTTAGTGTAAATTAAAAAGAAAATGTTCTTAAAAGTAACTAACTTTGCATTTTAAACAAGGGATCTATTCTACGGCAGGCCTATAGCGGTTTGAGCGTATAGGCATATTCGAATAAATGAGAGTCTAAAGATCAAATCATTGTTTTTGGTACCCCGGTTACAGAAAGATAAAAAACTAGGCTATGTTGTCTCGAGCTGAGCTACCCAACGCAAGACGGAAACGAATCAGTGTGGGTAATTAAAACAGAATTAGACACAACGAGCGCCAAGTCCATATGAAGATTCGCATGACGATAATTAAGTAGGCTACTTTAGGCCTTACTGACACCTTACGCATGCCGCAGAGTGATGCAACGAATACAAATAAATGACTTTGATACAGCGACAAAAGTTGCGTTAAAAACACAGCGCAGAGACGATAAGATCATAAGCCTACGACGTGCGTAAGAAAAGTCGCTGAAAAATGAAAAATACGGTAAGAAATAGAAAACGAACGGACGGACCGAAGAGGACAGGACAGCAGGACCGACGGAGGAGTTAATTACAAGATGCTCAACTTTCTCTCGTCTGAAAACGCTCGAGCGGGTTCGGCATCTAATGTCCAGCGAGCGAGAACATGGCAGCGGCAGTTCGATCCGCCATGCAATTAATATCAACTTAAGATCTTCGGCGTTGATAAATGCGCGGCGTGGAGACGGGCGGGAGGGGTAAGGG
>Ga0209367_1008276_pt1 | contig 14225 bp, 7 predicted proteins | sample WorMetLIZISLAND2_FD_187412 | JGI IMG/M metagenome (GOLD analysis project Ga0209367, IMG submission 187412) | Marine gutless worms symbiont microbial communities from Max Planck institute for Marine Microbiology, Germany - Olavius geniculatus... ... | reverse complement strand
CAGTATACACTCATAGAAAGTAGTCCGTCGAGCGACGACGACCCGGGAGCAGTGGTCGGCGGCGCCGGGGCCGAAGTGGGTGCGGCCGACGACGGGTACGGTCGGAATAGATCAGTGCGTAGTTGTAGCGGCGGCCGAGACAGGTTGCGAGCGCCGCACGAGTCGACGCTGGCCGACCTGTATGACGTCATGCTGCCGCCGGCGGAACCGTTGAAATAACCGGAAGGAGATCGTCGTGCGAGAGTCAACGGTCGGGTCGGCTGACATCCGGGAACATTGCTGCTAATGTCGATGTGGTCGTTAGCGAAGTTGTTGTAGTGGTCGAGTAGACAATCGACGCTCATCTTACGAGTTAGCCTAGCAGGAGCAGGTGCCCTGACGGCTGCGCGTGACGTCATATAGCTGACGTCATTGGCTCGTGGTATATGCTGATCACCTGTTGCACCCGACACACCCGTACACGTGCTAGAATTAATATTACTATTAAGCCTACTACTACTACTATTACTACTACTACTGCCACTACTAATTAGACGAATAGATCGATGATGGCGTCGAATAGTGGTCTCATGTCTAATGATATATATATATATTTCATTTTATTGCAACAAAGGTAAACACTATCAATATGTAAACTGTGAGCTTTAAATCAGGGTATAATGAAAACTGACAGAATATTGATTAAGTCGATATATGCGACAATGACGTTTGGGTAAAACCTGGTCGTAGTGTCGCGGTGTCGGATCCGTTGAGTGCGTTGCTGTCTGTGTAATTGCGGAAATTGCGACTGCAGTTGCTGTTGTTGCTGGAAGTGCTAGTTGCAGCAACTCTGTCGTTGCACTGGTACGACGGCGGCGTGCTGCAGCACTCGTTTCTCGCGTTCATCCGCATCATCTGTTGCTGTCCTGCCCACCTCCTGCGCTCCGCAACACGTCGTCTACGTTTTACCTCTAACGGCGTACGCTTATTCGTGACAAGAAGCGTGTACACTGTATATCATACACATTAAAAATCACAATTATTCACATGCATACTAAGGCAACAGTTCCGAAAAAGTATAGCAGTGCTGGTGTACAGAATAAAATGGTATATGCGACATATGGTCAAATACAATATTGTCTATAACGTGTAGGCCTATTTAGTTCAGCGGCCAGTCTATAACACGCGGTGCCTATAGGCTTACCTGTTTATGGTGGCAGTGCTTGGATGATCAGCAGTGCTGAGTGCAGCTGCGGGTGGTACGACGCCGTTGTACACTAACTGTGCCCCTCGATGTCTCCGCGCACCGAGTGTGTAGTAGTCAGCCGGCGACGGACGACCGACCACAACGTTCCTCTCCGTCCACTCCTGAACCCGACGTTCACTGAACGATGAAGCAGGCCAGCCGAGCGCCTGTGCCTCGGACGCGTAGCCGGCACGGGCGTGAGGTCTGACTGGCGCCGGCACGCTGACCGCTGTCTGGAACTGCTGCTGATGTTCGGTCGGTCTTCGGATGTGGTTGAGCTTGCTGCGGTCGGCGGCGTTGCCGGACCATGGCACCGCTGGTCGATACATCGCCGAGTTATCGGTCGATATTCCGCTGTCCAACGAGTCGTTTTGTCTGTAGCCGTCCGGCGGCCTGCAACCAACGTTCGTACGTTATTGTGTTAGCTGTAGCGTGGTACTACCCAGCTACAATCAGCGTCGTCTTCAGCATCGTCGACGCTGAGTGGCATGAGTAATAACTTCATCAAAGAGAAAAGCCAAATGAGACATACTTAACAACGAAACAAAATAAAGGCGTACAACGTTTCAAAAGCGTCGATTTTCTACGGCTAGGGCGTCTATGCGAAACTGTAGTAAAATGTTTCATTCAGCGCACTTTAAATGTTCTGGTTCTTTTGGTTTCTACAAATTTGTTACATAACATTCTATGGGCGGTTCAGTGCGATGCTATATCTACACTCATTCATCAGTGAGCGGTACTGTAGCAATGCAGCAGCGTTTTATTGCGGCTCAAGGCAAAAGCTAACACACGTGTTAATCTGCACACACATAACGCAGGGCGACTCTGACCGACCTGGGTCCGTTGCTGTAGCGAGCAAAAGCCAACTCGTCGGCGGCGCTCGTCGACCCTGGTCCAGACCTCACCACAACCACCGGCGTCGACGTCGAGCCGGCATCGTCTTCATCAGTGGCTCCCAGTCCAGACAGACTGGACGACGAGTTGGTCTCGCTGGAGATGGTCGCGCAAGGTCTGACGGTCAGCAGAAGCCGCCGTGAGACCGACATCGAGATGACGACGTCGTCCAGCCGTCGACCCGCCACAGAGACCGTGTTGACGCTAAGGATCTCGTCGCCGACCCGTAGCAGCCCGTTGGTTTCTGCGACGCCACCCGCCGCCAGCCGTGAGATGAACACGCCGTCGGCCCGGTCTCGGCCGTTACCTTCGCGGATGTAAAAGCCCAGGCTCTGACCCGGCCGCTTCGTTATCTCGACCGTCTGCACTTCATCCATGGCCTACCGACTCAGCGTCGATGTGGACAATCACATCACGGCACCTTAGCTTCTATCAGAAATCACTTCTCTCCCAGTCCGCTATGATGCGGATTGGGTTCCGCCTACCGTGACGTCAACTAACAAATCAGCAATCAGTCTCCGCAGCGAAGTGATGAAGTCTGCCGCGTCACGTGTGCTTTACCCAAATGCTTTATTTCTGCTTACGGCACAGCTGCGGCAAGTTTAGCCCGACCAACGCGTAGAGGTAATATGATTAACGAGAAGGCGGCAGGTATGATCACATCTTTTTGAACCGAACGGTAACCGAAACTGAAGTGCCGTTCGTCGGCGGCATTAAGCAGCGCTGAAAGCTGCTCTCTGATAATAGCTACTCAACGACTGCTGTTGCTGCTGCTGCTGCTGCTGTTCAAAGCCGAGGTATGCGGATCGTGAAAATCCCCGCTAATGGATCCGTGGACGCACTGACGCTGTTTCACAGTTTAGTCACTGATGCGCAGATCTGCTTTTTTGTTTCAATCAATCAGTAGCATTTGTATAGCGCTTCCTACAAAGTTTTGAACAGCAGCGTTTAACAACTAAAACACTAAACCCTAAGATACAACAATAAAATCTAAGAACGGTATCATAAAATCTAAAATTTAAAGTCAGTATGCGACATTAAATAAAAACGTTTTAAGATTATGTTTGAAAGTCGAGTATGTGGCAGTGTTGCGAATGTCAGCAGGTAGTTGATTCCAGGCTTGTGGTCCGGTAGTGGAGAAAGCTCTCGAACCGACTGCCGTTTGTGATCGTGTAACATCGAAAAGTCCGCTGAACGTAAATGACATCTTCCAGCAAGATCTGCTACTGGCACGACTATGTCAGTTGCCCGTAAACAATCCAATGCATTAAGCTGCACAGTTTGTACGTGATATGTTCTCGCACTGGCAGCATGCAATGTAATGACATCAATGTTTCTGTGACGTGGTCAAGTGGTCGTTTACCGCACTGCAACAGTCAGCACCATAAAGCCCGAACCAACGTCGCGTTTGCATGCAATATAAAATATTACACATATCTTGCAATTCGCTTTAACAAAATCGAACACGCATTGAAGGATAATAAGGCTAAGTTGGCCCAAGCACACGTTAACTATTTTAGAAAAAGTTAGATGAAAACAATGTATGCAATTGCTGTTTTTTTAGGCGCGGGGTGACAATAATGACTGCATGCTGCATATGGCCCTAGTGCCGAGCTAATGTCTCTTAGCACGTTCAGTGGTCCGGATGATCGTGTGCTGTAACCAACTTTTTAGATTACGAAGCGATCGACGTAGTCCAAGGGTAGACCACAGATTCGTAAATAAATGAATATACACGGTGTTTCATAAAAAGGGATCCCTTTTTCTTTCTTTCATAATTCACTCAAATAATGATCAATTTACATGAAATTTTTACCAATTGTAGCCGAAGAAATATTAATTTAAAATATTTTAACAAAATGTGGCAGTTAATTAAATATTCTTTGATAGGCGTGACGTAACGCTGACGTCATAATATGTCACGGGTACAAGCTTGCTATAGTCTCAACTGGTGCTGTCAGTTGCTACCCTGCTCCGATTGTGAAAAATCTGGTTCGTTGATGACAAATTTTGGAAGTTTTACAGTTGCAGCCACAAAAAAAACGTGCAAAGCGATAGCATTTACATGTCTGTGTGGATAGCTAGACTTTCACATGTTCGAGCAAGACAGTGCACTAGCACACCGACCTTGCAAAATGGTTGCGTTTTTGGGTCGCGAGACGCCTGATTTCATGTCCACATGTTGCTCAGTGCTGACACGATAAACATTTTTATTAGCGAACCAGATTAAGTTCACAATCGAAGCAGGGTAGCAACTGACAGCACTAGTTGAGACAAGCAAGCCGTGACACATTATGACGTCAGCATTACGCCACGACTAGCAAAAAATATTTAATCAACTGCCATACTTAATTTAAATATTTTGAATAAGTATTTCTTCTGATACAGCTGGTAAAAATGTTGTGTAAATTGATCATCATTCGAGTGAATTATAAAAAAAACCAAAACAGATTATTTTTATGAAACACCGTGTACAATAGTCACAATGCTGGAAGTTGCTGTTCGAGCTTCTGAAATTTGACCCGCGTGCGCTATCAGTTGTTGTGTTTGCAACATATTCTGTCACGAGCTCGTTGTGGATCTGAATCCGCATTTCGCTGACCTCGGATCAAGAATAGAGCTGTTTGCTCGCTTGTCGTCGCGTGTCGACGCAGCCATCAATCAGTGACATCACAGCGTAGCCATCGGGTCACTTGCGGCACGTGCTCGCCATAGAATTCCAACTATGACAATCAGCCAATGTTCGACTTTAGGTGCATTTTACATAAAAATAAAAAAATAATTATGGGGAGAAGACTCTCCAGATCTCTTCTCCAGTGGGGAGGGGATATCCCTTCCCATGCTCCAGCCTTAACTGCCCTCTCCTTTCCCGTGGATGCTGGCTACGTCAGTCCGCCGCTAGGTGACCGACCGCCCGCCACATGTTTGTTGTAGTTGTTGTTGGTGTCCACTGTCCACTACATATCTGGTCTGTGGTCGTTGTCAAGTTAATTCTATCGTTCACCTCGCTAACTCATCTTTCCAGTGGTGTGGTCGAGGGAAACGCGGGGTACGCAGTTCCCCAAAATATTTTTGGGAGGGAACACTGTTCCCTCAAATACGACAAATGGGAACGGTGATAGAGACTCATACAGTATAGCCCAGCGTTCCGCCATAGACCTGTAAAGAAATGGAAAGTCTAGATAAAAGTTTAAACCCCTTTTAGACGTCTAAAAGGTACAAAACTCTCAACACTAATTGCGGTTTCCTGGGTGCAAAAAGGTTAAAAATACGTTTGCGGCATGGCTCTGCCCCGGACCCTACAAGTGTAGCTTAGAGCACTTCCCAGAGCTCTAGACGGATTAAAGAGGGCCTGCTTCCTAATGGAGGGAAGGAGAATGTAAAAGCGCATTATCCCAAACAAAAATTAACCACTAGGTTACACCACTGCATCTTTCCTGGACGGACTAAACTACAAACACTATAGGCCTACTAGACTCCATGTCTCAATATTACAAGCCGAATTACGCGTCGTGCTTGTCCGTCGATATGCACGTGTTTTACACGCGCATATCCGCGCGAAAATAACAAGAAAGCCCAGCTAACGCAGAGAAACGCGCGACAGCGGTACATGTTTGAAGGCCCACTGCGAACCCAATCTAAGGTCACCGATCCCAGCGGGCAGGTTTTCGTTTTTCGTCGACACCATATTGTGCGCTCCTGTGCCAGCTCCTTGAGTTGTGAATAATCGATGTCCCTGTCGCTTGTCTCCAGTAGCCAACTCAGTAACATTTCGTCTCCCTCTTCCATAAGATAAAATAAGGCTAATAAGCTTAAATGACGTGGACAAAAGTAAGCACAAAGCCAAAGTACAAATAACACAAAACGATTATCACTGTCAATTTTTTTTTTGATAACGCTCAGATCTTGTTATCAAAAACCAAAAAAAATCATATATTAATTTATATTTCACAATTATTACTTTCTTAAATAAATGTCAGCTGATTCAAACAACTATATACAAAACAGGAATCTAGCGCCCTTCAAAATAGAACAGTTTGCACATTTCCGATATACTGACTACCACATATTCACAATTTTTCACATATAAACAAAATATAACAACATTAACTAAAAGCTATGTTGAGAACAGACACATATGTAAATTTTTCACGTTCACCAATGCCAGTTCATCAAGAAATAAGATCTCTCACACAGCCAAATTAAGAAAAAAATCGTTAAAACAAGGTGCTTCACAATGACACACGTCCACATTATTTCCCAGAAAAAAACGGTCCACTTTGTCATCACCTATAAGTAATTAAAACTGCAATGAAGATTGATATTCTGAAATAAAACATAAGCTAAACTTATTAGTGTTTAATAGTGGTGGTTGGAAATTGATGCCCTTAAAAAGGCTAGGCCTATATCTTAGCATGAGCAAAAAGCAATACAGACGACAAGTTAACGGCATAACACAAACTGTGCCGTTTTTTTTCTGAGACACAGTGAAGACAATACAAGAAATAACAATCAGCTAGAAGCTGAGAGCTGTGGAATGCTTAATAACATAACTGCAGAGTGTAGATATGTGGACAAGCTGTTATAACTAACAGTGCAATGTGACAGACACTATGTTGATTCAGTGTCGCAGCATTACAAAATGTATTTCCTAGTAGTTCGTGTATCTAATGACATTACACATACATTTATCTCATCGGTGAATGACACCTCAGCAGTAGTATGCAGCCACAAACACAACGTGCAAAGTAGGCCTAGTTGCAGAACTAGATCAACCTGTCATGCTGTCATTTGCTGTGTTATTTTTTGTTGATGACAGACATACTCTGCGAGTCAAAAACATGCAGACACCGCATTCCTGCCCATATCTAAACGACGTACTCGGTACTCGCCAGTTCTTGAAACTGTGTCACCAGCACTTTTCACTTGATAACAAATTTTTCAGCTAAGGCACCTATAAAAATTTCGAAAATAATTCAATATGTGTTAAAGCCATTTAAAAAATTTAACATCTCCACATTTTGACTCACACTGTATATCACAACTGCAGTCAGTGAAACATAATATCACACATGCAAAACTATGGAAATATAAAACTGAATCCGGAGTGACCATTACTCCAGTCTGTTGTCGAGTACAGTTAAATGGTTCACTATCTTGGGTCTCTAGTGTGTGAATTCGTTAATCTCTCAACTAAAGCAATAAAAAGAAATTATCAGATCCTCTGAAATATTACAAATCTAGCCCAGGCAAGACGTGGAGAATTTAGGCCTTTCCTGTGACATTGCTCCGACTGTGCATTGACAGAGACTGATAAATAAGGAGGGAATTGGCTTGATAGATTAGAGAAAGAATGACAGGTCTTGAGTGCTGTGAAACTGCCCGACATTTCTCCATCACATCATGGCATTGTTCTCCACAATTTGCTTACCCAGTACCGATGTCATGGTCATGCACACCAACAGTAGATAACAAAACATAGCAGTTTAAGCCTGGTAAAGCCCAAATTCCAATACGCCGACTATCACCGAAACTTCCCTGCGAGGAAAGTTGTGGACACAAGTCATGAAAGTTGCGCACAAATCATGAAAGTCACAGACGCAAACCATCTCGACATCCGAGATGTTTGTGACAAAGTCTGTGACAAGTCCGCGACAAACCCGTTTGTGTCGCTCTAATGGAATTTAGTCCATTACAATGGATGGGAAAAGTCGGTGACAAAGTCGGCGACAAATTCCGCAACAAAATCCGTGGACTTTGTCGCTGACACGAATCACGAAAGTCCGCGACACAAATCATGAAAGTCGACGATATGATTTGCGTCGCAGACTTTCATGACCTGTGTATGCGACTTTCCCCATGGGGAAGTTTCGGTGAAAGTCGCAAAGTTGGCGTAATGGAATTTGGGCTTAAATAGTAACATTACGAACAGCACCAAAAATGTATCATATAAATAGTTATTCTAATAATCTAAATGCTACTGTCCCAAATGTGCCTGTGGTGTTCACAACAAACGGTTTCTCTGACAATTATATCCATCACAATTCACTGCCTTTTGGTCAACTCTAAAAATTCCCAGAGAACTGACAAATTTGCAGACATTTCCATATTTATTATGCAAGACATCAGCTGTAGAAAATGCCATTACAACAATGTGTGTATATGATAGTTCAATAGATCAGTGTTGATGGTATCTATCTGCTCGTCAGGGAGGTCAAAGGTGATATGATATAGAGGTCAAAGATCACGGGGTGGAATGTGCTGCTGCTATCGTTTGTTGATTCGGTCAATGTCTTCAATGATGGTCGTCAGTCGCTGTCGAGACCTCTTGCTGATGTGACCAAGACAACTGATGAGCGCCAACATCTGACGACCTGAGTATTCCTGACACACAGCCAGCAGCAACAACATCAGTATCAATGTCAATAATGCAAATGCCACTGATGTGGAAATTATCACTAAATCACACGCATAACGTTAACAACTTCACAAAGATTAAAACATTTAAAGATTGAATTTTGACCGAGTGAAGTCACATCACCAAAAAAACAAAACACAGACACTGAAGTTTTTTACACCTAAAAACCAAAAAATGTCAACATGTAAAAATGAAAATACTATTTCAAAGCAACTGACTGCAGATTACCCAACACTCTGAACGATGTTAGCTGAATAATTAATAAAGTCGATTAATAAAAAACCTATACGTTCTACATTTACATCCCTTTAGTTTGAAAATGAGATTATGATATGTCACCTTCTGTAAAACTAACTATTAATTAAAAAATCACATCACTGACCTTGTGATCGTGAATCCACGTTTCAAGCTGTGCCTCCGGCAAGTAGTAGGCTTTTATGTAAACTTCTACGAACTCGCGGCCTGGGATTGGCCTGCAACATGTGCAATAACATGTCAACGACACGACAACGCTGTTACAGTCAAACTACATCAAGTGTAACAACTGCAGCATCATTTGATACTCAAAATGGTGTGTATAACTCTTGATGAAAACTCATCTCAGAGCTCCGAGGCGTCACCTGTCATATGGAATCACACAGTATTACCTGCCACCCAACACAGGAGGATGTACCCGAGCCAGGCAAGCTGGTACTCGACTAACCCACCATAGAGGATAGAAGGCTGAGATGACCTGGGAGGTTCGTTACATACTGAAATGGCAGTCACCCACCTGAAAAGTGATTGGGCCAGGCATACAGTAACTTCATTGATCGTGACTAAGCTTTAACACAATCTCCACAAACACACTGTTTCTACCCCATTAATTTTATCAGCTATTTTTCTTGACTTTGTGCACCAAAAGTCAACTTTCAGGAACTTATAGTGCAAGATTTTTGTTAGACAAGACGACTCACCTGCTGCCAAACCAACAGTATCAAAGCACCATACAATAACAAATTAATGAAATGATGCATGTTCGTACTACAGACAAAAACATTAACCCATTAAATCCTAAATCATTTGTGTCAGCCTGTTTCAACCAACTAGACAATTAGCACGAAATCATCATAATCATCAATTCATGCGATCACCTGAATCAAACCAAGCAGAATTAGCTAGTAAACAGTCACAAACCGCAAATCGGTTAATTTCTCGAGTTTGTTGAGAAACTGCTGAAAATCCAGCTGCATCAACGCACGCCCTTCATTTGTGCATTTCTTTGCCGATGCAAAACTAAACATACAATACGCAAACACACACAGAATCTGTGAAAACGATATGGGCTTGGAGCAGAGCAGCTACACTGTTACACCAATACTGAAAGTCATAAACTACTGCAATGCTACAAACAGTCAAGGCAAGTGTACCTTAAACCACATTTCTTGAGCTAATTGCCTTTCATTTTTAGTTTTTTCCAATGTTTTTTTCTGTTTTGGCTAGGAACACGAGACTAAAATAGGGGAAGACAGCAGGAATAATGTGACATTATGTGGACTGCCTTGCCTCCAGCTGAGCTTTAAGATGGCATCCCAACTGTGAGAATTGCAGTGTTCATTATGACAGAAAGATGCTGCAATGGTGAGCCACGTAAACCGTTGTGACTGCACTTATCACAGGCTGGATGCCCAACACGCAGCATCAAAGCACCGACCAAGACTAGTCACAATAATAAGCATTCTGCGCACACAGTCAACCGACCCTTCAACAAATGTGGAGAAAGCAAGTCGTATGATGTGCTCCCACAATGCATCACTGACGGCTTTCGGTATCGGCACTCGCTGATTGATGCGCTCGAGATGCTGGTCAAATAGACTCAGTTCCTGAAACAACAGCATACGTGTAAACATAACTCACACGCATGTTATCAAATACAGTTGCATATGAAAAGACACTTTTTAATCAATGACCAAGTTCTGCATACAGAAACTAACCAATTTATTGATCAATTTATTGACCAATTTATTGACACTGGACTTATCACATTTCACGTATCACGCATTACCACGCAAAAATGCCGTGACAATAGCGTTAAATGCAGGCAACAACAACAACACAATGTTATCAGCCAAAGCAAGCATCAACGGCGCCAGACCAAATTTCTATCAGATTAAACTGGAACAAGAACAATTAGACCTAAAACCAATACAAAGAGTAGCAAGTACAGTACATGCAGCAGTGAGTCAACATAGACGGAATGTTGAGACATGATGTCTTTGACGTCCCACTTGACAATCAGCATCTGCTGCAGACAAGCATCCACATTGACGGACCGCAGTGCTACGGCCTGGTAAACAGGTCGCCGCAGTTCAGCCGCTGTGCTCAGTGTCTACAATGTATTATCAACACAACTACATGTATGATCATTACATCTTGCATGAAATGGAAGGATTCTGGAACGATGCCTTGCCTGTTCAATTTTTGATGTGACTTCACTAAGAGCTTCAATTTCTTTACCTGACCAACCGCTTTGTTCTTGCTGTCACATTTTGCTGGTTTTATTCTGGCTGCATTTTCGTTACTATTTGCTTAGTTATCCCCGCCAATGGAATGAAGTGAATTGGATGAGATTATGAGATTGGTCGATCTGTCCGTCGTTGTATGTGTGAGTCCATCTGTCTGTCTGTCTGTCTGTGTACACAAATTGGCGGAGATATGCACTCTAACGAGCGCCTTCTAGTTAATTTTTAGGCTCCCCAAAAATAGAGTACTGCGAGTAAAATAACAACAATAATGATATCAATATAAAACTGGTTAGGCTGGCCAACTAACTTATATGTTCAAGTAAAAAGGCCACCTGGCTTGTGAAAATGTCTGGTCACCACTATGGTGACCAGACTGGTAAAAACGACTACAGTGCTAAATCTATGCATTACAGCTCCATGTACTAATGACGTTTAGTCAACACAACTTAAATGCATAGCTCAATGTCTGTAGCAGCAAATCATTCCAGCCTACTCAGAAGAAACTTGTATAATGATAATTAGAGCTCTCACTAAATGGCAGAAATCTATTCCATGTCACAGAAACAAGGTAATCACAAGATCTAGAAGATCTTATACATTATTAAATTCTAAAAAATGGTCACTACAAACCTGGGAATAAAACTGTTGAAGAAAAGCTCTCTTTGCTGTCGGAATGGCATCTTCAAGCCGCTGCTGCAGCAGCCGAAACTGTTCCGTCAGAAACATGCTGCAAAAGTTTACGTAGCAGATTTTATCCAATAATAACTAGATAAATAAAAATCAATCATCTTTCCACATAAACCCACGCTAGCTGGATTTGCCATCGACTTTTAGTCTAAATTAGCATCCTAATGGAACAGACCAAAACTCTACATCCACAACAATCTAAAACACTGCCTCCAGAATATCTCTGGGCATCACCTTTGTCAAATTCCCTCGACATCTATCAACACAAATTCTTTCATCCAACTGGCATGTCTTTTTATCTTTACATTCAGCATGCCCAATCATTTAGTCGATCCATCTGTTGATCAATCAATCCAGTTATACAAGACTAGTTCTACTCACAGCGATTCGGTGGCGACGACTCGCTCTGTGAGTCCAAACAGCAGGTCGGGTCGGTGCAGGTCGACGGCTGGTGATATGTGAGGATGTAGTACTCTGTCGTCCACCACCACTGTCTCTACTCCGCCACTCCCGGTGCTACCAGTGCTGGCGATGCTTGATAGATCAGCATGTGACGATGATGATGCTGTCTCAATGCTAGAACTGGTGGTAGACATAATGAGGCTCTCAGCAATACGCTTCAGAGTCGCCTTCAGCTTCACACTCATTACGCTGTCACTGCTAGATACCTGTCGGTACAATTACCCTCTAACTAATCACAGATTTTCTTGATGATTAATAATATTTTGATTCTAAAATGCTTCATTAAAATCAAATCACCAACCTTACAGAGTAGATATGACAGTGGTGTTTTGCACTCCTGTAACATCAACGTAAGGTGACAATTTTTTCTGCAGAAAATGTAACAAGAAAAGCCCAGCTAACGCAAAGAAAAGCGCGTGACAGCGATGCATGTGTAAAGGCCTGGTGCAAACGAAATCTAAGTTCACAATGACGTTTTTATTTAGACTCAACGGCAGATGACGCCCAGCGCCATATCCAGTGCATGAATTTCAATACTGCACGCCACGTCCCATGCATGAATCCTACCATTATCGACTGAAAATCGCAATTTTTTCCCATAAAACCCCTATTTTAGCGTTCAAGGTCATCCACAGTCATCGAATTCGGTGGCAATCAAGAGCCAGTGTACGACTTCCTATTAGTGACTAATAGTAACCTAGGCCCTATCTCGCACCGTTACTGAGATACAGCAACTCATTGGCTAAAAATCGCAAATTTTACCTACCCCCTCTCATTTAGCGCCTTCGTTCAAGGTGACCCCCTGCGAATTTATGAAAAAGCTTTACGGTTCCTGAAACTAGAGTCTTCCAGGCAGCCGACGGTAAAGATTTGGTGATCTTAGCTTGCACCGTTTTTGACTGATTCACCCATGTGATGGACGGACAAATGGACAGACAGACGGACAGACAGACGAACAGAATTGTGATGGCTAAGATGCACTATATTAAGTCGCGCATAAAAATTTATGTCTAGAAGACTAGATAAGAAATGCCCACCCATTGTGTTTCAGTGCACTGCCAAGCACTATCAGCTGAATGACTGATTAGGTTTAAAAACGAAAGCACGTAAGTAAGTAAATATGTATAGCACATACCGTACTGTCTTGGACAATTACAATTAATTTTTTTCAATCAAAGTTAATGATAAATTGATTTCTAGAAAAAAAATTAATCGTTAAAAAATTACAAGTAATACATTCTACATAAAAACATGTCAGCAAAGAATGCATAACCAGCAAATACTGTAACCAATGCAATGTAACGCTACTGCCTATGAGCAACGTGCTTGCATAGCAACAACATACAACACACAGGCACTACTAATGTAGAATGCTACTGAAGATTAGCCCACAGCCTAAGCGGCATTAGGGGTAAATGTAAATGCTATCAAATCAACCAAAAGGGTGTAACAAAATCTAAGGAAACCAGCAGAAAAGGAGTATATTAAAAAATCAAATACAGATCTCCTCAAGTCAACAGCAGACACACAACCTCTAAACCAATGGTGGCAAAGCAATAACAACTGCAGCACATTTCAGTCCAAGAAATGAATGACGTAGCTAAAAATATTGAAACCAAAGCCAATTGCATATAGCAATTTAGCAAGAAATGTGCCATTTGTACAAAGTTGTTTCAGAATGCAAACAAGCTAAGAGCTTACCATGTCAGCATCAGAAGCAAAGAAACTGTACACCTACACACACACTACACAGAATACAGTCCAATGATACAAAGATAACCCCACCGAGGTCAGCCACCTTGCCGTGGTGGTGGCTCAGCACCGATGACCCGAAAGATTTCTAAAATCTGGAGGCAAGGAGCGACTAAGCGCTGACCAAATTCGTGTAGGCATATTGCTACACGATACCAGTTCTCTTGTGCTGGTTTCGGCTTCACAGCTGACTACGGCTTTATAGCCATCTACTTACGGCTTTACAGCCGTTTATTTACGGCTTCACAGCCGTTACGGCTTTATGGCCGCTACCTGTAACCTT
>Ga0209367_1008274_pt1 | contig 14227 bp, 8 predicted proteins | sample WorMetLIZISLAND2_FD_187412 | JGI IMG/M metagenome (GOLD analysis project Ga0209367, IMG submission 187412) | Marine gutless worms symbiont microbial communities from Max Planck institute for Marine Microbiology, Germany - Olavius geniculatus... ... | reverse complement strand
CCCTGGTCATGGACACGGTTAGCGCAATCTATACAGAATCTTTGATGACCACACGGCACCAGTGCGACGCGAGGGTTACGAGGTGCGATCAGACACACTTCGCAGTTGTCATCATTCGTCTGTGGCATGTCGACGACCTGACTGTCTGCCTGGCTGTTGGACGGACTGTCAGTTTACTCATCCAGGCACGACCATGCCGTCGGTTAAACACCCGAGTCGACTTCGTATGGACAATTGTTCTCCTGCAGGAGTACGTTCCACGTGGAGTCGATATTCCATTCACTAATTATCGACAACGACTTGACTTGACCTTCAAAGCAGTTGTACAGACCGTTAATGCTCACCTAAACCAAAATCACACTTTTCCCAAATTTTTATTTCCCCCATTTTCATGTCTCGTATTTTCATGCCACGCAGTATGGTGCCGCATTTTCATGTCTCGTATTTTCACGACTTGCATTTTTGATGGTGCCGAAATTTCATTTCTCGCATTTTCAGTCGCCCCACTGTTCCATCCATGTGACGGACAGACAGACGGACGGACAGAATTGCGATGGCTAAGACGCGCTAAAGCAGTAGCTGTTTTCGCGCGTAAATACTACCTTTATAAATAAATATGGTCATGAAAATTATGTAAGCTTACTGTAACTTTGAAACTTTTTGAACTTGAAAGCTGCGCCACCTTAGAACCGACACTAATTGCATATACAGCCACCCAGATCAACTCAGCTTGGCCATCCTTCCGCGAGTAAGCACAATGGGGCGTAAACAGGCACTCCGCGCGATGCATTAGCCCGTAGGCCTATTCGTGGTCTCGACTCGCAGTGTAAACTGGTGTCTGGCTGAGGGCTAAGGAAACGAAAATCAGCCCGCCCTATATGGGCTTTATTGCTAGTGGAGGAAGTTACTTAACTTTGCGTCTCCAAGCTTACAATTTCAAACTATTGTAATAATTGTTGTTCCATGATTCAGTGAGTTTAGGCGGCGATGGATGACAACACCCGGGACAATGAACAAGCTGCTGAAGAACATGGGGAAACAATGCCTGCCGCCGAGGCAGAGACGCTTCCTGCTGTCGAGGAGGGGGAAGATGGTGTGAAGACAGTGATGTCGGATCGTATGCGTCAGTTCAACGAGCGTATCGACCAAGCAGTCGACCAGTAAGTGCACTGACCTTCAGGGCCATCCAATGTTAATGATTTTCGTGTCATCTGAAAAACAATATGCGACTTTCTACTAGGTTGCATATTGTTTTTCCGATGACACGAAATTCATTGATTTCGGATGACGTTGAAGGTGAGTATATACGCGCTGTTGTAGCTAAATAGAAACGGTGAGAGATGGGGCCAACCGGCCAAGGTTGCTATTAAGCACTAATGGGAAATCACATGAGCCGGGTGAGCCCTTTCAGATGAGATGAAAATTATCGACTTTAAATGACCTTAAAAATTAGTAGGTGTTATTGTGGCTAAACGGTAAGCAGTGCAACACCAAATTAGTGAACTGCTACGGAATGGCTACGTTATAGACCACGAAACTGGAACAAGAACTGATATAAAATGTGGCGCGTTTCGTGACCATGCATGAGGTCAAATTTCTTGTCTACTCTTAGTCGTTTTTAATCAATTCATATAAAAGGTAAAGCTTAAAGATTGTGTTTAGCTTTACGTCGGAACATATCTCAGAGCTATGTGTAGCGTCACCTGCCATATAGATATCATACAGTGTTATCCGCCACCTAGGGCCGGATTTAGGGGGGCGGGGGGCCCCGGGCCCCAGGCCTCCCACCAGCTAAATCCGGCCCTGCCGCCACCCGCCTCAGGTCACATGAACGCGCCCCGCCTTAACCGCAGCCAGACAGGTCGGTACTCGATTGATCTGCTCAGGAAGGATGGAAGGCTGAGTTGTACTCGAACAAGTAAGCAGGTAGGTAAATAAGTAGGGCGCCTAGTGACTTCTGCTTTTAGGCGCCGTGTATAAATCCGCTTTATTTATTTATTTCAGTAATTAAGCGAGTATGTAAGTAAGCAAGTAGCAATAGGGCCCCATGTACGTTGCGTATAACACAGATCACACCTGTGCTGAACCGTTTGCAATACAAATCGATCGCTTACGCTGCTGAAAATTAGTCAAGTTGCTTGCTGTTTACCTAATTCTATAAAATAAGGCTGCGGCAAAAAATGTTTCGTATTTTTTGCCATTTTGTAGTATTTGTTTAAATTTTTAAAAAATTAAAGTGAAGTTCAACACGTTTAGTATCTGTTTACGTGCCGCACCTTGTGGATAAGCTTATCCTTCCGGATTATCACTCAACTCGTGTGCTCTAATAACGATAATAATAATAATTTTACTGCCTGGCGTAAACGGTGACTGCGTGGTGTATGTTTTGCAGCCTGAATAAAATGATGGATGGGATGGAACCTGCTGATGCAGCAAATGTACGCGACACTTCCCATCAAGAGCGTAAGTAGGCTTATATGCTCTCTCCCATCATTTCATGCATGTATCAGCGATGAAAATCTCTTTCGTAACGTCACAAACAATGAAAATCGCGTACTGCATAAACTATTACCTGAAAGAACTACGCATGACTACAACTAAGGCAAAGACGGCATGATCTAACGTTGCATGTTAAAACTTTTTATCTAGGATGCTTTTTAAAGACATCTACTAGCATTATTATTTACCACACTTATTTTATTACACTTTTTATTTTATTTTAGCATTTGTTAGATAGCTGCTTTGCGGTTTGTCAAAGTTTTTATTAAACGAATATTTGATTTAAATCATTCGTTGCATTTTTTGGAACCCACCAGGAACATCTAAATGAAGATATCCACTCTGTCAGGCAAAACTGTCATCTGCAAGCAAACTAGAGCAAGTTGCTAATCTATTGCGACTCCGGCTAACTCAGCCTCCTACCCTCAGCGGGACACGATATGAGTATATTATCTTACGGGCTACGGGGTGAAGGCATAATGTGGCTGATTAGGTGCTGGTATGCCTGCTAACTGCAAACTGCGGGTTCAACTGTTCGCTGACGCGGGCAATGGACAGCCGCATAGTGCGCTGCGGTATCATTAGCACATGCTAATCAGCTGCCACTTCCGAGACTGCAAAGCGCTTGTGGTGACGTGTTTGAATCTTGTAGCAGCGCTGTAGCAAGTACCTCAGACTTTAAACATAGAGTCCAGTATCAGGCCCGTCGAAAGGGGGAAGGGTAGAGAGGAGGGGTAAGTTACCCCGGGCCTCGCGACATTTGGGGGTCCCGTCGTCGCTCAAAAATATAAAGTACACCAAATTGCGCCATTTAAAAAAATCAAAAATTTTCTCTCCAGAGGGGCCCCGCGAGAATGTTCTTCATGTCCAGTACAAAATCAATAATTTTAGAACAGTCACGAAGTCTTAAAGATGCAAGTCCAAATTTTACGCTCGGTAGTTTTTTTATTGACATCAGGTCCTATCTGTGCTGTTATAGAATTTAAAAGCAAAATGCGGCGTCGTGGGTCAAAAAAATTTGGGGGAGCAGGAATACAGATATACAGCTGCAGATTTCCGCCAGATGCTCAGCATTTTAATTTTGCCCCTAAATCCCTCAAAATGGAAGATTGTCAGCCCAAAATTTTATATGTTTAAAAAGACGATTTTGGACCGGCAAAAATTTAGGAGGAAGCGGCAGTTGCTGCTTGTCTTCTCTGTCAAGACAGTGAAGAAGACACCACTGACAAATTAGCGGGGCAATAAGAAATCGCTCGTTTGTTACAGATGCGGACGCAACGCTGGAAACGCAGCATGGCAGTCGCGTTAATGTGGAAGAAGAAGAAAAACAGCCAGAACTCACAAGGAGTCATACTTCTAACGTTTCGAAGACATCGCAGCTGAGCCAACACGGAAAACCGACGGAAAATAAATCGCCGGAAGTCACCAGAAGTCAGACGTCTAATGTTTCTAGAACATCGCCGAGTCCACGTGCAGAGAACAAAGCGCCAAGTGATGCCGCCAGCATCGAAGGAACGGTAAGTTGTACAAGGTGGGCCAAAAAAACGGACCTGTTTGAGCGTTGACAAATCAGCGATGGTTATCCGTAGAAGGGCGTGTTATATGTTAAAAGTTTCAGAATGCTGTGAAGAATAAACGACAGATTTGCATAGTGAAGCATTTAAATATTCTTTGCCTAATTTGCATAAATATTCGTCACCCCCGAAATTCGGCCCAATTTGACTGTAACACATGAATTGACCATGGATATTTGAGCTTTTATAACTTACCGATGTTTATTGATGGAAAGGTGCGTAATATGCCAAAAGTTTCGAAATTGTGTACAAAAGAAAGTGTACAACTTGCAACTCTCAGCATTTAAATATTCTTTGTCTGATTTACACAAATTTGCCCCCCCCTAAAATCATGCTAAATTGGCAGTAACGCGTGAATTTAAGTTGATTTTTGTTCAGCATACAGTGAAATATCAACAAACATTAACACATACGTTAAATTTAGATGAAATTTAACATAGGCAGTTGCCCATCTTTTGCATTCATGACCGTCATCAGTCATTTTAGGCAGCTGATCGATCGCTGGAGTCAATGTGTTCAGGATCAGTTGAGCCAAGCATTCGATTAGCACACATTTTAGCTGGTCAGTTACTGAAATTTTGTGACCATGCTATTTGTTGCAATGCCCCCACATTGAATAATTCACAGAATTTAAAATCTGGATTTTTTTCATAGTGAGTTTTTGAGTTCAATTGAACTCAGGCACATTGAAGTGCAGGCAAATGCCTAATTTCAGGGGTAATGAAGATTTATGCAAATTAGGCAAAGAATATTCAAATGCTTCACTATACAAATTTGTTTTTTTTTATTATTTTTACAGCATTTTGAAACTTTTGACGTATTACATGTTCTTCTAACACTAACCAACCCTGAGTTATCGACGCTCAAACAGGTCCGGTTTTTTGGCTCACCCTGTAGGTACTGTTTATGCCTAGTAATCAAAGCAAAAAACTTAACAGTTTACAAAGCTATGTAAGGGCGATATGAATCAAAACTCGAAAACAGCAAAAATGGTTTTCGGGCGATAAATCAATGTCAATATATGAAAAATTTGCTGTTGAAAAATCCCATATTTTTGAGGGCAATCTATGGTCAAAGTTGATATTTTGTCTTGAGCATCCATGATCTCCTCTGTTGGAAATCCTCTGCTGTCTGTCGGAAAATTGCAACTTCCTGCCACGCCCCCTTTTTACGCGCAAGAGCTAGCATATCTATAGCGCGTATTAGCTACGGGAATTCTGTTTGTCTGTCCGTCTGTTTTGTCTGTCACGTCCTGGTTTTGATCGGAGCCCAGGTGAGATAGAGACTTCTGGTTTTCACCTATGATAGCGTAGAGTCTCTACAGGGTGTTCCAAAAAACGGATACCCAGTTTTATTTTTGGGATAACTTCGGTAGTTCAGCACCGATTTTAACCATTCTTTCATTGTTACAAGCAGAAATTTATGGCGCGTAAACGTAAGTTCTTCCACCCACCGCACCTTTATTGTGTGACCACATTACCTAGCAAAACAAACACTACTGCTAATATTGGTGTTTATTTTGCCAATATCAAACGATTTATTTTAAAAATTATTACTGGTAAACAAAGTAAATAAACACACAGTATGACGTAACAATGACGTCACAAGGCACTACTGCGAATAAGTAAGCAAGCTTTTTTATGCTACGAAATTGATATCTATGTGCTGCCTGTTCTCCAAGTCCAGTGTAGCTTTGACAGTGTTTGTTTTGCTAGGTAATGTGGTAACACAATAAAGGTGTGGTGGGTGGAAGAACTTCACGTTTACGCGCCATAAATTTTTGCTTGTAAGTTGTAACAGTGAAAGAATAATTAAAATCGGTGCTGAATTACCGAAGTTATCCCAAAAATAAAACTGGGTATCCGTTTTCTTGGAACACCCTGTAGTATTTCGTGACGAAATTTCATGCCGCTGTGTGACGGGGTTCCTCTCGAACGAGGGTATGAAAGAGGAGCATTCTTTTTAAAAAACGTTATTTTACCTCTATTGGGTCGTCTGGCGTAAAAATGGTTGCAGCGAGACACGGATATGCTGCTTATCATAACAAGCACTGGTGACGAGCTTCTTAGGAATGTCAACGACCTTGAAAAACCTTGAACCCGCAAAATAGGGAGTTTTAGTGAATTTTTTGCGATTTATGGCTGCGACACAAATTTTAAAAGTAAATTGTGCCAAAATGGCTAGAAACAGACCAATGTAACCTGCGTATAAGATTTTCAGCATTGAATGTAGATTTTAGCAGTCTGTGTCCCGACCCCCTAAGTTTAACGAGGCCTGTGCATGCGGGTTTCAAAGAGAGGTACCCCCTAAAAAGTGTATTTTCCGATATTCGCTTGGTCGTCCATAAAGACGCGCGTACAGAGTGGTCGAAATAAACTTCGCTGAAAAACAGCATCATGCCATTTTATTTTAGCTCATTTTATTTTGCTTCAGTTTATTTCGTTCACTCCGTACGCGCCTTAAAAAACACATCCCTAACATTCATAACTAAATCAAATATTAGGCCTAGCCTAACCGACTTCTAGCAACGACCAAAGTCGTTTGCAACAGGCGCAGCTGCACATTAATGCGGCCACCTGATAATGATAATAAACATTTTTTTCGTAACTCGAAAGCAATGCATGTTTGGGCTGGGCGGATCGACCCCTGAATCTTCCTTTTCCCTATAATGCGATGTGTACTCTACCTGCCAAATGGTGCATATGGAAATACGTCGATCTGTTTAAGCAGGAAGTACGAATGGCATAGGTAGAATTACTTTGTCCGCCCCTAAGTCTTAGCCTGTCGGAGAACTTTTTTCGAAATTTTTTTTTTCTTGTCCGAAAATTGTTTTACAAAAGTCCAACATTCGATTCTGAAAATCCCCACTTTGGGGGAATTTGGGGAAAATGGAAATGTTGAGCAACCACAATCTCTTTCGTCTGAAATTTGCAGCTGTCTCTGGCAAAATTTTAACTTTTTGTCTTTCCTCCAAATTTCTAGCTCTAAACGCTGCACGCATGCTGTCGTCGCGTAGGCCTGCAGTTCGTATTTTTGCCTGCATTTAATTGGCATAATTACATTGCCGCGTGAGATGAAAAATCTGCTTTACAGGCGTTGTCCCGTGGCAGCCTAAAAATCCAGAACGAGGACCAACAAGGGTCGCGAACTAGCGTTCGATCTGCGGGTCCGGCGGCCGACACACAACTGACTGAACCACAAGCCGAGAGGGCGAAGACGCCCAGCAATACTACTGTTACGCTGTCGCCGCGTGGAGATCGAGCGCCGAGCCCCAGTCCATCGCCTGGACCTAGCAAAGTTTCGTCCGCTCACTCGACACATGGATCCGCCTCCAAGATCACGTTCCCATCCACCCAAAAATCGCCTTCGTGAGTTTAATCTCGCCAATGTACATACGTAATTTAATTATTTTCTCCGCCAAGAAAGTTACGTGATACCCGGTCCGCGTTTATTAGGCCGCCCGGCTAGAGCAGCATAGCAGTGAGGTCTTATTTTTCTGCTGGGTCGTGTGTGTGGCAGCAGGATGGAGATTACACAAACAGTTACAAGCGAATTTTGTTAAAATTTTCAGAGAAGTTTTCTTAGTCGAGGCCCAACCTATGCCTACAGTTGATTAGATTTTGGCGGTGATCCGAATCAGTATCTGCAATTCTGCGTACATTATTATCCTATTTTTGGCAATGAGTAAAATAGACACTTTACGTATTTAGGCGTATTTCAAAGTTACGCATTTTTTGCACATTTATAATGTTCTGTGACTTGATTGTGGAAATGTTGTATTCATATAGGCCTATGCATCTGCATTTGAAATATACATTAAACTATTAGGCCTACTTATTTACTTACTTACTTACCTAGTCCCGAAGTTATACTGAACAATTCAGTAAAGCTTGAGAACTAGGTAAGTAAGTAGGCCTAAGTAAATAAGTAAGTAAGTAAGTAATAAATAATAGCCTTTTCTGCCACCTAGCGTCCATCATCCTATGCGCCCTGATTCTTTCTGAGACTTTGGCGCTTTATAAATCATTTACTTACTTACTTACTTACTTAGGTTGTAAGTGATATTGACACAATGAGCAAAAGTATATTGGATTTAAAATGCTGCCAACTTTAGCCCCTTGGCCCCCTGGCCTCTTTGCCACTAGACCCCACTTGGGGCACAGCTCCCAGACTCTCTGTTTGCTTGCTCTGCGAGCAGAAAAGAAGACACACGGACTGCAGAAAAAGAAAACATCGCATCGGGCGACGACAGTAAACAGACCAAATGTCCACCGAAAAAGTACGAAACCATGACAACATGCGGAGCCAGTCCCACATGCTGCAATTCTTTCTCAAGGTGCGCATGAGTAAAAATGAAATATAACGTGGCCTAATGTGCGACTGTTAGCTAAAGGCTTACTGGCCCAAACACCCAATGAAAAGCAAGCATCTTTTTTGTCATAACTTGATGCGGGACGAAATGTTGACGTATTTTCAAAATTATCACTTCGTGAACGCATCGCTACACTACCTTGTGATATCTGTTTAGCTGTTTAGAAATTCCAGTTTTAAAAGAACAATTATCAGACGCGTTATAAGTGATGTGATAGCCAGTCTGTTTCAGGTTGACAACAATGATGTGGTAAATAAATGCGAGGTTTTAAAACAAAATGCAGAAAAACGGAGTCTTAAAGGGCCGAAGATTAAGGTCGAGTGGTCGGCGGTCGAGAGCAAGAGTAAGATTTTTTGGGAGGGGTCAGCGAACCGAACCCCCTCCCAACTGCAGCTAGGTGGTCTGGGGAGCGCTGTAAACTTCCCAGCTGGGGACGAGAGGGATGCCTGACCGTAAACGCATTCTGGCCGTAAAAAAACGCTGACGGCCAACAGTAACTCTATACAGTCTGCTATGACGGCCCCAGCAATTATCTCTATATGGTGCCACGGACGCAACTCCCATGAGTAAAAGAATTTCGAAAGCTGGTGAATTATTTTGATGTAGGTCTAGTTACGAATGTACGAAAGTCGTGGGCTTGTTTTCAAGGCGCATACATAACGGACGAAATAAACCTAACAGAACTGAACTCGATTTTTACTCTTCAGCAAATGAACTGAAATAAACTTAACTAAACTAAGATTATAGTTTAGTGTAATTCGGTTTATTTCTATCGCTTTTTCACGCCTTCATATGAATTGGACCACCCGCCGTTATACGATGTCGGCATGCACTATGACGTCACAGTGACGTCATATAATCGCAGCTAGCCGCGGGGCAACGGTCTCTAGTGACAACAGATCACATTGTCCGAGGCGGCAAATAGTCGTGAGCTCAATAACATCAACAACATCAATAACAACAGCAGTTTAGAACAGAGCAGCGTTCTAACAACTAAGAACAACCGATCGATTGGTGCCAGTATTTAACATCGCATCGGGCGGCATTTTAAGCTACTTTTAAATCTTAGAAGCTTTTCTTCGCCCTGCCTGCGTCTAGCCGCCTGATCGTCAGCCGTACTGTCAGCGTCGCAATGCGGTACGTCTTCTGCAAGTTTCATCTCAAGCGCCGCGGCTCGTAAAAAATCTTCTGTAAGATACGTTTGCTATTGTGTTGTGCGATTTTGTGATTTTTTAAAAAAAATAAAGACTTGACAGTTTATATTTAGCGTCCATGGCCGGATTCGAACCCGACTAGTGGCTGTCAGTGAAACGGTGCTTTCTTATGATTATATTTAATTTTGCTTTCCATTATTTATTTCGCTTTCAAAGGTGAGAGCAGGCGTTTCTTCTTTTTTGCGTGCTCTGCCCTAAGGCAGGTTCTAATGACGATGGCGCCATCCGACCCGGTGTCACATTAATTAGTCTCCCCGTGAAAAATCCGCCGAGGGAGATATAATCACGGTGTAAAATTCTCTCCCCCGCTGTTAAAATCTCGCCGGCCCTATGAAAAAGTCTCGCCACTCATGAAAAATCCGCCGCAGTCGGTGTGCGATGAAATCGCCTCCGTGTAAGAAGTCTCCCCCTGCAGTCCAACGATACAATCGTGCAAGCAGGCAAACAGCGTTGTAAACCCTATTAGAAAGAAACGGAAGTCTTGTGAACGAAATGAAGCATCCATGCTGCATTAATTACGTAACTGGCGCCCAGTGTTAAGTGACGGATGTAAGATGTTTGTCGACTGTGATCGTAATTGCTGAAGTTCCATCCATTGACACAGGGCGATTGATTAGTACGCAGACTGAAGTAGCTGGACCCATGTACGTGGAAACATGTATATATAGAACTGCTGCAATCAGTTAGGCCTAGACCGTGCATGTCGATGTGAAGTATATGGTTTGTGTATGCGATTATGGAGGAACATACGTATAATGAGCCAGTACTGTATTTAACTGAAAATACGTATGTTTCGGAAGCGACGAAAGAGCACAAGGCGTATTCGCGAGAAAGTCCAGTCGTTCTTTCCAAATGAAAATGTGTTCATGCACAAAGGTGGTAAAGGCAGATTACAAAGAGTTGTCAAGCGTGCAGAAGTTCAGGAATTGGTACAGCAGATGCACGCTTCCGTAGTCGGTGGTTGCCATTTCGGCATCAACGCCACTCATCGCCAGCACCAGGGGCGGGCGAGTCAATGTACTGTCTTATCCCAGTCCGCGTCTGGGTTTGCTGCTGCGCCGCCCAACGCGGTCATGGTCATCCACGCACCTGAGCTCTGGGTCACCGTCGCCGACATCGACGAGGCTGTGTGCTACATTGACAGCCTGCGGCCACACCGGCCAATCACCGCCTAGGCCTACGTGATCAGACAGAGAATTGCTATATGTGTTGTCGTTTATATATTAAGTAATAAGGAAAAATAATATGACTTGAGATATAACACAGAATCAGATTTTGTTGTTTTTCGCTTTGGTTCAGGCTAATGAAAATTAACAGTCGCCAGAAAATTTGAAATGCGCCATAAGAACTAACTTTAAGTAGGAGGGGCGAAATTATCATGGGGGAGAGGATTTTTCATTGTGAAGAACGCTCGACTTCAGTCACAAGTAACGTTTTCGAGAGGGGAGACATTTTAATGGGGGAAATGATTTTTGATGAAGTAGGCGGATTTTTCATAGGAGAGGCGAATTATTAACTCGTGTAAATTTGTGTAAAAAGTCTCCCCCGGCGAGATTTTACTGGTAAATATTTGCCGGGGGCAAATTTGTACCGGTAAAATGTCTCCGGAGGGGCGACTTTTCCGGGGGGGGCGATGCTATATTAGGACACCGGCCGGCTCTGTGCTCCTCTGAGTCCTCTCTTCAGCTCCTCGTAACTGAACTTGTTGTCCTCTTGCTCCATAAGTAGATCCAGCATCTTCCTTCTTGGTTTTTTCTTGGCCGTTTCCCTTCCATCTTCCCCTCTAGTACAGTCTTCAGAAGACTGTCATGTTTTAAGACATGTCCTATCCAGAGCGCAAAGCCCCCTAAACACGACTCTGTTTATTTGCTGGTTTAAAAGGTTGCGGGCAGGATGTTGTAATTTACCGCCAGACGGCTGCAAATTTTCGACACAGGACATTATGGGTGACCAGAATTTCAATTGTGTTTTAAATTTTTTTTAAAATGGGGTATTTCAGCGCTAAGTTTTGTGTTTTTGACTATAATGAACAAACTTTTTCGACAAAAACATTTCCCGACAGGCTAAATTTGCACAGAGAGACAGATGTCTTTGTTTTTGCCACGAAACCTTCGTGGTGAATTATGATTGATGGTTATGCTATGTAAGGTTGAGTATAGCTTATTATAGTGCGTGGTGTCTGTCTGTCGTGGCGTTACAGTTGCGTGGAGGACGTTCGTATTGGTGAAATCCATCCCGAAGGTCGTCATATCAAACTACAGAACACCTCTCAAACACAGGTCAGCTGCCCAGCTAGCGGCGTAGCCAAGAATTTGTCTTGGGCATGCACTCCTGAATGAATGATGACGATGACGATACTGATAAGTGACAACGCTGATGGCTTGGTGGCATAACATTTAGGACTCTGGAGTGCGTTGGACTTACGATCAAGAGGTGGTGGGTTCGACTTTCGGTCAGGTCACTAACTATCCATCAAACAAGCTCTTAGCTTAGGAGACTGTCACCCTCTATGCATGTCGTGATGGTTATTGCGACTTACCGTGTAGCCACAATGCCGCACGATTGGCACAGCATAGTGCGTTCAAGATCATACAAGGTCAATGATTTTAATGTCATTTAAAAGCCAGTATTCGACTTCCTATTAGTGATCAATAGCAACCTAAGCTCTATTTTGCACCGTTTAGCCACAATACACCCGTTACAGAGAACGACAGACGACGGAGGACGATAACCGTGTAAGATCTGTCAAAAACAGGCGGACAGACGGGCAAGTTCTGTAATGCGGCCTGCTAGGACAGCCGTATAAATAGACCAAACATGAGATAGGGCGCTGGCGACTTTCTATAGGCTATCAGTAATAACCATGTCTTTGTCTGTAGCGGATTGGCCGCAATTTTCAATGGAAAGTTTTAAGCTATAACTTGCCGTATCTCGGAAACGGTGACAAAAAAGGCCATGGTCACTATTCATCACTAATTAATTACAAATCGCATACGCCCTTTCAGAAAAGATGAAAATTATTGACCTTGGCTGACCTTGAAGGTCTCTACTGCAACAGGAACTGTGTAAGCTGTAGCGCTTCATCCCAAGCGACAGCGGGGCTTTTTTGTGCTTTCCATGACGCGGACAGACAGACACACTGCCTAACAAAGATTAGACAGAAGCGACCGAACCGTGGCACTTAAAACTGCGTAATGACGAACAGAAAACGTCACGCAATCGTTCGGACAGACAATAGACAGACACCTTTTGAAACCAAAAATTTGAGCTAATGCTTACGGGACGCGCGAAAGCCTACAGTAGTTTCTGTTCGCAAACTGTCAGTTTATCTCCAGCCATTTCGTTGCGACTTTTACGGGGGTACCGCTCTTCGATGCCCTCGTGCGCAGGTTTTCTTGAACCTAAAAAAATCGAGACTTGGACCGTCGAAATCTACGTTCAACGCTGAAAATTTCATGCGCAGTTTGTCCATGTCTGTCTCAATTGGTTTCGGCGCAATTCGCTCTTGCAATGTGTCTCGCAGTCCGAAATCGCCAAAAATCCATCAAATCCCCTATTTTATCGTTCAATGTCATTCAAGGTCATTGAATTGGGCGCCAATCGAGAGCCAGTGTACGACTTCTATTAATGATTAACAGTAGCATAGGCTCTATCTCGCACCGTTACTGAGATACAGCGACTTATTGGCCAAAAATCGCAAATTTTGCCCACCCCCTCTCATATAGCGCCCTCGTTCGGGGTGACCCCCTTCGAATTTATGGAAAAGCTTTACGGTTTCTGAAACTAGAGTCTTTCCGGCAGCCGATGGTGAAGATTTGGTGATCCTAGCTTGCACCGTTTTTGACTAATTTACCCGTGTGATGGACAGACGGACGGACGGACAGACAGACAGACAGACAGACAGTCGGAGAGAATCGCAATGGCTAAGACGCGCTGAAAGCCTAGCTGCTTTCGCGCGTAAAACCCCTATTAGAAGGAGGCCCCAAATTTTTGGATCTAATTTTCAAAATTTCCTATCACGGTACAAAATATCACGGCGGTCGGCCGAGCGACCTCTGACATCACGTGGCGAAAAAACTCTAGTGCTGCAGACGGGGTGAAAAAAGGGAAGAGTTGGAAGGCAAAGATCGTGATTATGTCATCTTTGGCCCGCACGCGTTGATCGAATCGACGAGCGGCGGCGAGATTGGCACAGCGAAAGTGCTAACTACGAAATGCGAAAGCGCCTGCTGCTGCTGCTGCTGATGATGATGATCATGGGCGTTGGAACAGGGGGAGCAGAGGGAGCAGCTGCTCCCCCAACTTTTAGCACGGGAGAGCAGGCCATAGCTCTTGCTCCTCCATAAGTTTAGCCTTCTGCACTGCGATGTTAGACTAAGTCGAATCGACTTAGACATCTTAGAGTTTTGCCGCTCCGTGGGACGTTTAAGAACCAAAAAACTTACAGCTTCAGGGGGCTTCGCCCTCCTGACCCCCCACCAGAAGCTCTGCCCCTGGACCCCGCTGGGGCTCCGCCCCCAGACCCCCGTTATAGGCTCGCGCTCCACGCGCTCGCCATGGCCCCGGCC
>Ga0209367_1008273_pt1 | contig 14228 bp, 9 predicted proteins | sample WorMetLIZISLAND2_FD_187412 | JGI IMG/M metagenome (GOLD analysis project Ga0209367, IMG submission 187412) | Marine gutless worms symbiont microbial communities from Max Planck institute for Marine Microbiology, Germany - Olavius geniculatus... ... | reverse complement strand
GATGGTTCAAACAAAAGAGGACGGCCTCACCGAGAATGGTCAGATGACATTGAGCAGTGGTGTGGGGCAACCCTGCAGGAGTTAAGCCACGCTGCCCTAGATAGGCAGCGGTGGGCAGCGATAGTAAGAATGGCGTCAGACACCAACGGGCATTGAGCCCACGGTTGTCGATGATGATGATGATGAACTGCTCAGCCGGTCTAGCAAACAACGCGTGGTCTGTGCACAGCAGCGTGACGTCACAATGCTGATGACGTCATTGCATTGTCGCCCACAGTCACGACAGTTGAGTTACGACGTAGGTGTAAACTGGTCATAAGACTGCGCGCGACTGAAACAGTTTTCAGTCGACAACAAAATTGTGCAGGGCGGCTTTATTGGTTATTACTGCTGGTCCTATTAGCCTACAGAACGTTGAAGCTGCTTTTCATCTGTGCGAATGTTTTAGAAAAAACCGCGCTCCGTAAAGTACGGATTACTAACGTTTTACCGAATATCTATACCCGCGGTTGATTAGACGATAAAATTTCTATACGAACGAAACCACAACGGTATATTATATACGGATATCGGCAGAGAACAGATAACTGGTATTGTGCTATATGCACTGTACGACAGGGGATTTCGTTGCGCATAAAGATATACCACATTCTTCAGTACGCGGAAAGATGGTCGGCCACAGAGACAAAACAGAGAGACAATACTATCGACGGAAGAACACGGAAAGCCTTTCATCGCAACGCATCGTCGACCGCAGCTCTGTCGACGTATACAATCGGACGACAGATTTAATGCCTGCTCGCCCGCCCGCTACCTGACTCTATCGTCCTTATCCGGTCCATTAAGCTGGTCATTCTCCGGGTCAGGCTTCTGTCTCGAGGTCGGTCGCCCTTCCCGCGAGTGGACTTCCGGGCTGCGTAAATCGCCTCTGGCGAGCCCCTTCCCCCCGGGCAGAGCTCGCTGGCGACCGATACCCTTCCCAACACGCGCCAGTCGCTCAGGCGTGCCACTGTTGATAATGAATAGCGTCGCCCAACGCGCTTTGCTGACGTCACCGACGTGCGTGTTTTTGTTTTGTTTTTGTCATTGTTTTTGTTTCAGTTTTTATCTCACATGCTCATGTGAGATAAAAACTGAAACAAAAACAATTTAATAACCGGAAAAACAGTTTTAGACTGACTCACTTTCGCCACCCCGACCTCCAGGTTTGTTGCAACTTTGTCATTATATTGGCACGGACAACGCTGTTTCAGGCGAAGGAAAGGGGGAAAGAATAATGCTCGTTTTAATGTTTGTGTGGCTGTGGCGTGCAATTTTGTTATAGTTTTCTTAAAGTTTCATCATGCATGACATATGCCTCAGCAAAAAGCAGCGGGGTTCAAACCTTCACTGAAAACAAATTTTTATCAGAGAAAAACGTTACGGTTTAAAACTTTATTAAGTCATGTATAGTTATTTCTCCGTGTTTTTGTTTTTTTATGTGTCATAGGCAAATAATAGTCGGGGTTTGCTGCTTTTCTTACAATAAAAATGTGTTATTTTTTAACCTACATCAAAATGCCTTTGAGGGAGCCGCTGAGCCGGAAAGGGACGAATTAGAATTAAGTGAGAGAAAATGTAAATATAGAGCAAGGGAGGAAAACTTCAAAAGGCAAGAAACGGAACAAAGGTGAAAGTCTGATTACCCCGTTATTGAATCCTGTCCAAGCTACTGACGCGTATATTATAGCGTACACGACGCAGGTATAGGTATCAAGTATAGGCTACTTGACAACTGGATTCGGATCGCAACACTTGGATTGCAAGTTCGGGGATCGGATGTCATGAAAAGCGACAAATTGTCCGTGCGTCATGAGAGACAGGCAGAATTCGAACAAAAAGCTCGTGCTGCACCGTCCATGTCGTTGTTCTCAGAATAAAAAGAAACCACCATATTTCCCCTCTTCCATGACGCAGCCACAATAGGCCTACTCATCGCTTATCGTCTGGACAGGCTTCGGCGACAAGACGTCATTGCAGCTGAATGCTTAATATTCCATTCGCATCGTTGGTTTTACTTCGCACCGTGCAGAGAGGCTGGGACGGCTCTAAAAGCACCTTTACCGTGCACTCGCGAAAATAAAGGCGTCCATTAGCGATGCTGGCCGGTGTCCGATTATAGGATCGCCCTCCCCAGAAAAGTTTCCGTCGGCCGACAATTTACCGTTAAAATTCGCCCTGCCCGGCGGCCGCCCGGGCGGGTCGGATTTTTACCGGTAAATTGTCAGCCGGGGGAGACTTTTTTGGGGGAGCGATCCTATAATGGGAAGACTTTTCACAAGGCCGGCGATATTTTAATAAGGATGGGGGACATACCAAATCCTTGATTATCTCTCCCCTGGCGGATTTTTCATAGGGTAAACATTTTAATGTGACATCGGCAGGCGAGCTGGAGACAGACGGACGATGATGACTCTATATACCGTACGAGGTTTATTTGCATGCAGAAACGGTCTCTGAATGGGTCGCTGCCGACTCGTCTGGAATACGCTGTCTTCATCATGATAACTTCATCTAGAACGGCTTTAATTATTTTAAACCTTTGTTGAAACAACAACAGAATGAACAGATTTGGTGTGTCGAAGAAAGTCGTGAAATGTAGCTTTTATATAATGATAGCATTTGAAGCAATTTGTCCAATATTTTCGTGTTGTATTATATACTTTACGTTAATCACTTACGATGAAAAAATATTGATAAGTACAGCGGAAGAAAATTATTTAGACGCTGGTCACGTGCCGTCTGAGCAAAATTCAGATCTACGATCACTGGACAAACAGTGGCGGTGAATTCCTTGTAAATCACGACTTACTGTCGTTATTGCGCTATAGTGTCGCATTAGACATTTATGACCGCGGTCATGACCGTGGCAATGAATTCTTGACATAGTCTGGCACCAAAGTAACTAATCGCGACATAAATGATTCAGAGGCACATCGAGACCTGAGGTCACGTGATCCGGAAAAAGCCGACTCGTAAACATAAACACGTTGACCGACTTCTGCGCAGTAAAACAAGGACGATATTTCACGGAATGCGTTCGGGGTCAGTAGAATTATCGTCGGAGAGCATCGCGCGCTGTGTACTGCTACAGCACGGCGCTTTATGTTTCGTGTCGTGTCGCTGACTGGGCATGCGGAGAACGAAATGCTTCAAATCGCTAGAGCTAGCTCATATTAAATGCATCCACAGTTTCATGCAATATGAAATCAAGAACGTTTCTTTTCACTTCTTAGCTGGAGTAGACGTGATACTGTAATCTGGAAAAACTGTCTGAACTTTATTTTACGTACATTCTACATTGAAAAAGACTGTGAGTGACCGCGCTAATATACCTGCACACGTTGCTATCGCGTGTGGTAGATTATGGCATGCAAAATGTCCACATTTTTATAGAATAATAATCCACAACTGGCGTAATGTACGAACACGAGCACTATGTTTGTCAACATGGCTATTATGTACACTGCAGTAAGTTATATGACCTGGACAGAACAGACGAGTACTGACCGCTGACCAGCGCATTATATATAGACAGCAGCTGCTGCCGACACCGGCTTCTGTTCACGGCACAATAAATAAAGAGCCGACAACAAGATGGCATCATTTAGCAGTACTCCGCGGTCTCCGGACGGTAATACTCGGGTCTCGACCGTGCCCTAATGGTCGGTGGCTACATATTTCGACTGTCAGTCGGCCGTGCTTTACAAGCATCCCCTGTCGTCCATACGTCGCACGGACAGCGGCCCTGCGGCGGCAGTTCCTTCCTGGTTCTACGAGACTACTAATCAGGCTGAGTCGACGTAATGGCACCGCGGACTACGTCGCTGCTGCGGTAGCGATTGTGAATGAAACATTGCAGGGGACGAGCGTCGCTCGTCGACTGTTAAAATAAGGGGACGCCTACCGGCGGCAGCTGCAGTGAGTACGTAAAGAAGTAAGTAACAAAAAGCCCAGCTGTCCTCAAGATAGCCAACCGTATTGGTTGTCAGTGACCTTTAAGGTCATCCAAGGTCGATGATTTTCATGTCATTTAACAGCCAATATGCGACTTCCTATCAATCATCAGTAGCAACTATAGGCCTTATCTTGCACCGTTTAGCCACAATACAGCCGTGACAGACGGACGAAGACAGACATACGACAATATAAGCTCGACCGTTACTTAAGTATGTTATGTCAGCTCAAGCGCCGATTTCATTGCGTGTGTCAAATAAAGTCAGATCTGAGAACGAAATAGGAAAGAAGAAAAGTTTCGATGTCGTGCAAAAAAACGCGAAACTTGTGACATCAAAGCCAGTCGCCAGAGTATTGTGCGGGTTGTCGTCACGATAATCAGACGGTGGCGCATAAAAAGTACGGCATACATGCTTTACGTATATAAATAGAGTAATAATTGGCCAGTTTAAAAAAAAACATCTTGATCACTGCGGTGAAAAGCAATCATACTAAACACTTAAAATGAACACATTGTTTAATGTGACCATTCTTCACCCCAGTGATTGAGGCTAATCTTTTCCAAAACTGTCCAATTGCTCAATTTACGTAAAGTTCATTGGCCCCTACGTTCCGCTTTTTACGCATCACTCGGTATAATACGACGGTCGTGTTTCATCTGACGGTTGACAGATGTCACTATATGTCATCATCGACTCAAGACCTCGACGTCGGCGTATTACTTACTTACTGTCCGTCGACTTACGTTCTTAGTGAACATGTCTTTCTGTCGTCGCGTGATTTATACCGACGTGGATAACGGGTGCAATCTATTCTTCTGTCCCTTCGGCCTTGTTAACTTTCCGCATGTGTTCGGAAGGCGGATTTTTCAGCATTGTTTCAACAACTTTTTATGCACCAACGTGAGTGCTTATAATGCGATTTCGATGTCTACGTGTTGGATATTTTTTCCTAGACGATGCACCAACTTTCCTCTTTTAAACCTGCGTAGTATCAAGTATAAAGTTTACCTTGCATAATGGTGAGTTCTTAAGCGCACGTTAGAAATTTTTGCGCGATAAATTTTTTTTATGTTTGATGCCACACAGTACAAGAAAGTGTGACGGACAGACAGACAGACAGAATTGCGATAGCTACATGTAAACACTAGCTGCTTTCGCGCGTAAAAACTGATGGACAGTAAGAAACGTCGCGCAGCAAAGAAGCATAATTCGTCGTATCAGCAGCAGTAACTGTAGGCAGTTTACTGATAACTGCAGACATGATGTCACTAGTCGATACAATTATCTCGTTGGATCTCCATTTCGAAAACGAGAAAAACGAATCTATATACCCAGACAATTCCCACAATACACATGTATAAGTTCCCGTGAGATATGAACGAAGATACCTATCAGATTTCAGACATTGCATGGCTGTGCGGTTATTGCTACTTCGCGGAGATTTTCTCTTTTCAGTAGGACTCGAGTGTAAGTCAATTACTATAGATCCACTGGACGTATCTGGTCTAACTAAACCGGGATTTCAAACGCCGTAAGTCGACTTTGCCTGTCGTTAATTTCATCAGAACGATCTCACACTTAACCCCCTGAAGAACGGCAAGTAGTCGTGTAATCAATGGTTGTTGCGTTGATGATTTGAGTAACTCTGCTCCAAATGTAGCATTTTAACCATGTCTGAAAAAACTACGTCAATTATTATTTATTTGCATTGTAGCCTACGTGACTCAGTGCGTGTATTTTTCTTATCACTGTGTGACAATACTCCAAACTTTTTCTTTCCTATGAATCGGAGCCTATGTCTCACAGGCCTACGTACACTATCACTTGCAGCCACGAAAGTGTTTTTGCTAAACGGCATCTGATTTCGTACAACGGCTTTGACAGAGTCCACGCACAAGTGTGTCATACGAACGTGGGACATGCAGACAGACAATGTGAATTAACTTTGGTAACATTGCAAATGCTTTCAGCGATGCCGCGAACGACGTGTTTATATAGGTCTATTTTACTTCTACACTGCATTCTCTGAATTTGGATCGATATCAGAAGTCAGAACCTGCCGTTACTGGCGCACCACGTGAGAAGGGTTAAGGCGGCACTTAATTCGCACAACGCCGACTGCGTACATATACGTCCATATACACTGGACGCGCCACGAAATTGGATTAAACGCCAGATTAGCTTCGTTCGACATCTGCCAGTCGTCGCCACTGCTGTTATGGCCAGGGAGCTAGCTAGCAATCCGTCGGCTACTTGGAAAGCCACTCGACTGACCAATCGGCGTTCAGACAGCCAATTGCCATTGTCGGTGGTCACGTGACTGCAGTAGGTCACGTGGCGTCGGCGCTTGATGGGTTCCGCTGCATAGACGGATGTGTGAGCCGTCGACTTCTGCTGAATATAGCGTTTACTGGGTGACGCACAACATTGCAACATACGGTTCAAACAGTGGCGTGGTTGGTGAAATGGTTTGCAGCTATGAAAATAAACCGGGCACCCACAAATCGCCTAGAGAAAATCACGTTAACTGTTTTTTTCGATCGGTGCAAAACGTAGCCAAACTGGATCTGCAGCTAAAACATTTCGTTAGATAAAAATGACATATTTCATTTTATTACGTTCCATCCTGTAGTCCATAGGAGTTCACGTGTGCACGTTGCTGAATTAACGGTGACGTCTAGATAGCAAACGTTGACAACCGCGACGTCGAGCGTCCTTTACACGAGATTTGTTTATGTGTGACATCTATACGTCACTTCTGTTTGTGTGTTTTTGTCAACCACAGCGAAGCGTTCGTGACCAATTGCCGCGTCTTTCTGTCGGCGTCATGTTGGCCTCGACAAAGCATAGACACATCTATGTGAAGCGCTGTTGATACAGACTTCTGCAACAGCAGCATATGATTGTTGTAATCGCTTTAACTCCACGGGTGTCCAGTTCTATAAATAAATGCACTTACGCCGTCGAAGAAAATGTGCATAAGTGCATCTGAAGCCGTGATTATAGCGACCCAATCCGATGCGACTCAAGTCTCAGCTGGCCATCAGTTCAGTTGAGTTGGGTTGAGTCGGATCGGAAGCTATAATCACGACTTGAGGCAGTGCAAGTGGCTGCGCACGCAGAACTGGCAAATATGGAGGGAAGCAACCATGGCCCTCGTAACAGCAAATAATTGTACGTGTTCGGGTCACTCCTGGTGTCTTTATTGCGACGTAAAGTCAAGATCTTAATATTGTATCAAAAACGAATATTGTATAGGTGTGTCAAAAGCGATGCACTTTTGCGACTCAAGCTTCTGCCGTCGTGTCCTGGTTAGCGACGTCGATGACACTCTAAGTTAGCCTAGAGCTGATAATGCTGTACTACTGAGAGTACTAGGGGCGTTCAATAAGTTCCAGGACTAATCTTCTCAGTAAGCACACAGTGACAGTTGGAAACCAAAACTATTATAAAGTTGTACTGCCAAGATTGTACATCACTTACATCACTTACGCCGTCGACAAAAATGTGCTTAAGTGGTCTCATATATGAGACCATGGTCTCATATATGACGTCACGTTGTGACGTCATTATTATTAAGATATAAATTATGGGCGTTGACGTTTGTTTAGAGAATTAAATTAGAAAATAATTATAAAATTTTCTAATCGCAAAAAATGTAGAAAGTGCTAAAAATTTATTATAGATCATTTGTAGTGATTAGCAGTGACGTTTTATCACGTTTGAAAGTATTTGAATTGTTCGCCTGCTTTTGCAGTGATCATCAGTCAGTTAGTGATGATGTCAGTGTTGGAGCACTGCTTATGGTAAAAACGGTCAGCTGCAGATAAAGCATTTTTGATTCACTTAAAAAATTGTTCTTGCAGATTTTTTTGCTTGAAAGACATACTGTGAATGAACCATATTGCCAAACATTATTGTCTAATTAATTACGACCAGCAATTCGCAGCAATTGGCCAGATTTGTTGCAGAAAGATGTCATTCTTTAAAATGGCAGTGCCCCACCGTGCAATTAGCCCATTAGACAGTTAAGAAAATTGAAAGGATGGGCTGAAAACCGTTACAGCATTTGCCATACAGTTCCGATTTAGCTGCAAGTAATTTTAATTTGTTTGGACCACAAAGTGAATCACTTGGAGACATTAAGTTTAAAAACGATGAGAATGTTCTCCAGCATTTTGTCCAGAAATTTCTACAGGTGCCAATAAAAAAACTTAATGCTACGGGTCCCAGCCGACTTGTAGAACAATGGGAACATTGCAGTGAACTGCTGGGAGAACATGTTGAAAAATAGCATAACTGTCAGAAGTGTCCGATTTACTATCGTTGGATTACGGACGTAGTTCTGGAACTTATTGAACGCCCCTCGTATAATAGTAGGCGTACGTGTATATCACCATAATCTAGTAGAAGAATAGGATATACAATACGCCAACTTAAGACTTGTAATAAAGGTAAGGGTCACTTTAAGAAAAGCATAAAGCGCCATATAATTGGTTGATTCATAATTAAAACTACATGTGCAATCAGTTTAGATTTGTTGGTCGACCTTTAGTGACTGCATGATTTGCATCCAATGCAGCTGCATGCACATCGGCAGCAATACGGGCGTATTTCATTGCGTGCACTGGGTCTGCTTTCCAATTATTCTGTCTGTCAAGGTTCCTTGGTGTAGAGACGAAAACTAAGACATGTCTGAAGAGGCAAGCAGTGGATTCTCATTCGCGACAGCAGCAGCAGCGGCAGTAGCTGGAGATGTGGGTTTGAAGCGAGTAGTGACAGCTGACGTCACGCTCGGCCGGTGCGATGAATTACGCCCCAAGGACAGACAGACAGACAGGCGGATGTCAGCGACGGAGAGACAAACATGCGGACGAAGGGACAGACGACGAAACGCACCGTCGACGAGGACGAGGACGGACAACCTGAAGGCGAATGATTTGAAACCGGCTCTATCGAACGCAACGCTGCAGCTGCCATCGGTTCGTCGCGGAAGGAAGGGGCCGCGTGCGGTACGACGTCGTCTGTGCAGAAGGCGATTAGAAATGACTGCTGCGTCTGCACACGGATGCCGGGATGCTGGAGCGATTGATCCAGGCGCGAGCGGCGTTTAATTGATGGTTCACGCCGGTGCCCGGATGTGAGCGGCGGCGCCACTGTAGCGTGCAAACATCGAGCCCAGATAGCAAGCAATACGACGTAACGCTACACTACGTTGGACCGAGCCATCGATCACGTATCAAGCTCTCATCTGCAATCTTGCGTCGACAGAACGACGTAGAGACCCGCCGACCGACCCGGCTTAGATGTCCTTGCCATTCGAAATCTATTATTTCATGTCATCAGCTATTATAACAAGCTTTTCCTGCGAGTAAGGCTGCAGCCTGATCCCAGCTTTAACCCATTCAAGACTCAACCGAAGCATTTCCTGCGCCAGCTTGAGGTAATTTGGCGATCGTATTCTATTTTCAGGCTATTTTATTACTTCGTCAATCGCCCCTGCAGCATTCATGCGTAGTGGCTGTTTTGCTGTTAGGCATCCTGTATAAATTGACTTTATTGTTATATTATTTTCATTATAAATGACGCACAATCCGTGTCAACGTAAACCTAAACAAAAAATTTCAGCTGTTGCTAAAGAAGACGCGCTACAGCCTATACAAATACAGTTCCTGTTGCAGTGCTGACCTTCGAGTCATCCGAGGTCGATGATTTCCATTTTATTTTAAAAGGCGTATGCCACTTCCCATTAATGATTAATAGTAACCTTAGCTTTATTCCTCACCGTTTCCGAGATATAGCGTTATAGCTTGAAACTTTCTGTTAAAAATTGCGATCAAACCACTGCAGATGAAGGTACGGTTACTATTTTGAGCCTATAGGTAGTCGCCAGTACTTCATCCAAAGGTACCATCGCCGATCCCTTGCGGCTTACCGCTTAGCCACAATACCGCACGATTGACATACCATAGTGCGTTATGACCCTTCAAGGTCATCCAAGGTCAATAATTTTCATGTTATTTAAAAGCCAATATGTGACTTTCTATTAGTGGTCAATAGCAACCTAGTTCATACGTCGCACCGTTTAGCTATAATACGTCCGTTACAGACAGACGGACGACGGACGACAACCGTGCCAAAGACGCCGTACAACATAGCTGTAGTGCGTCAAAAAGATGACAGTTTTCCAGACTGTATAATGGGAATGATATGCTTATTTTACGAAATATTTTTACGGTCAGTGAAATTACTGTGGATGTGAGCTGCCTGCCAATTGTTATGCATGGTGTTTTTTGTTAAAGCCGGCGAGTCGAAATGTTGTCGCTTTAGAAGTATTCGGGTGTGCTCGGTCACGGGACCAGAAGACAAGAATTGATGTCGCTTATTGCTGGGCCGAAGTAGCCATTTTGTCGGAGAGTTTCAGTTTGCCGACTTTTATTGATTTCTTTCCTTAAACAAATGTCCGGTCGTCAATCTTTGACGAAAGAAATACCGCGTCCCGACAGGCAGCCAGGCGGGGACTGCAGTCAACCAATTGAAACTGCGTTCTGCTAGATATAGCTCGTGTGACGGCGGGTTTGTGATTGACGATGATGTGTTGTGTGACGATGTAGGGCACAGCTTTGATCCCTGACGTATGAGTTATGACGTTATGGAAGTAAGTCACATATCATGAACCCGATGGCAAGAGGAAATATACATGTAGTTCCGACGTTTAATGTTGCAATCATCGCCAGACTTACTATCTTGTATGCTGTCTTTATCCACCGTTTTACTCGCCATGGTATTGCCGCTTGTTCTGTTTTCACAAACGGATCGTAACTATCAGTTGCATTTTTATACTTTGAGAATGTTTCCGGAATTTTTAGCCGACTGTACTGAAGTAACGACCGAGCTGTTGTCATGGTTGTCGTCCGTCTGTCCGTCCGTCGTCCGTCTGTAATGGATGTATTATGGCTTACCTGTTGGGCGTAGGAGAAAACGTTTTACACGAGTAATTAGCTATGTGTCTTACACTCGGGCATGCAAAATTTCAGCCATCCTCTTCAATAGGAACATTTTCAAATTGAGAGTTGAATGAAAGGGGTAGGAAAAATGTGCGTTTTCAATAGAAAACTGGCCATATCTCGGAAACGGTGAAAGATGCGGCCATCCTGTCCCTGTCTGTCTTTTTCTTTGTCGTTTGTATTTTATTTATGTACTACGCTTGTTGCGAATAAAGCGTTATTATTATTATTAATTTCTAATAAGAAGTGACATACGTTCTGTCAGATTATATGAAAATTATTGACCTTGGATAACCTTGATAGCCGTTAGCGCTATTCCGGCTAAACGGTGGTAGATAGGGCTATAGGTTGCTATTGATCATTGATAGGAAGTTTTATTATTGGCTTTTAAACGACTTGAAAATCATTCACCTTGAATGATCTTAAAGGTCAGTACTGCAACGGGAACTGTATAAGCTGTAGCGTGTTTTCCCGAGCAAGGCGTTTTTATTGTGAAAAATATTTGCAACATCTGCGTGCAATATTCTCCTTGTTTATCTACTCTCTTGTTATTTATATTACCTGGCAAAATAACCACGTGCGATGTCTGTTATATTAGCGTTCATTGTAGCTTTCGAGACAACGTTCGGTTGACACAGCGTGCATGGAACTGTGTCACCTCTGACAAATCGCTTTCTTTCCGTGACTAGAAGTCGGACGCTGGGCTTCGGACGTAGGCGGTAAGGTCGGCTTTTTAGCGATAACTGGGCTTCTTGTTATGTTCGCCGGCATATTTACATAATGCGGGTTGTATTAAGTCGGTTTCGTTAATTGGGCGGGGACGCTATAGTATCGGCGAAGGTTTCAGTTTGGAGAGGTTTGCTCTTTGCGTGGCCAAAGCAGGAACCGATTAAATTCTGGTGGCAATTCGGATTCTTTTGCGGATGCTAGATTTTTTAATCTCTACCATAAGAAGATATTACGTTCACCTAGTTTTTACGCGCGAGAGCTAGCATAGCTAATAGCGCGTATTAGCTACGATAATTCTGTCCGTCCGTCTGTCCGTCTGTCTTGTCTGTTCGTCACGACCTGGTACCAATCCAAGATCAGGTAAGATAGAGATTTCGGGTCTTTACCATATGATAGTCTATTGTCTCTAGTATTTCGTGAAAAAAAATCATCCCGCTGGGTAAAGGGATCCCCTCGAACGAGGAGGCGAAAGAGGGACATTCCCCCTTCAAAAGCGTTATTTTACCGCTATAGGCTCGTCTAACGTGAAAATGGTTGCAGATAGGCACATACATGCTGCTTATCATAACAAGCACTGGCGTCGAGCTTTTTAGAAATATCAACATCGATGACCTTGAATGACCTTAAACCTTCAAAATAACGGGTTTAGTAAATTTTTTACGATTTCGAGCTGCGACACGCATTACAGGAGTGAATTGCGCCAAAATGGCTGGAGATAGACCAAAACAGCCTGCGTATGAAATTTGCAGCATTGATTGAATGTAGATTTTAGCAGTCCAAGTCCGAACCCTCTACTTTCAAGGAGGGTTGTGCGAGCGGGTATCAAAGAGGGGTACCCTTCTAAGAAATGGTTATTTATCTGTTGTTGGCTTGTGTAGCGTGAAAATAGTTGCAGATATGCACAGACGTGCTGCTTATAATAACATGCACTAGCGACGAGCTTCTTAGTAATGTCAACATCGATGACCTTAAATGACCCTGAACCCTAAAAATATTGGTTTTTAGTGATTTTTTGGCGATTTTTGGCTGCAAAAAGGTAAATTGCGACTAAATGGATAGAGATAGCCCAAGATTACTTGCGAACAGGAACTGCTATAAGCTCTTGCGCGTCTCATGAGCATTAGCTCAGATTTTTTGTTTTCATATTTGCCAGTTCGCAGCACTCTACGCGGCCGAGATTTGAAAGTTCTAATCGTTATTGCTGCGCTACAGCTATGCTGGAGAGCGTCTGTGGCACGATGTGTCGTCTGTCTGTCTGTCTGTCTGTTTGTCTGTCTGTAACGGATGTACTGTGGCTAAACGATAAGCCGTGAGGGGTCGGCGATGGTACCATCGGATAGGGCGCTGGCGACTTCCTGTAGGCTGTGAATAGTAACCATGTTTCCATCTGCAGCGGTTTGGCCGCAATTTTCAATGGAAGGTTTCAAGCTATAAGTGGCCGTATTTCGGAAACGGTGAGAAATGAGGTCAGTACTGCAACAGGCACTGAATTGACTGTAGCGCGTCTTTCTTAGCGACAGCTGGGCTCTCTTGTTATGATTATTGTTATTGTTTTGTCCCGTCGCACTGTGAGTCAGGTGTCTGAGCCCGGATCGTCACGTTCTGATTCGGTGGCATCTCGACTTGACCAACAAGTTTATCGTCGGGCGTCCGTCGGATCATATCAATCGCCTGCCCTCCATGCATGCGTCTTTGTCGTCATCGCCGGTGTCACCGGGGATGGGGGCGTTCTTCTTGAGCCCAAACGCCACTATTTGGATTTTTTGTGGACTTGTTGGATAACAAGTCGCACAACATCCTAAAATGATATAAGTTACGCAAATTCTTCGATATACGTACATCATTTATTTTGATATAGATTGCTGACGTTTCGGCAACCGCTGCTGCTTTCGTCGATACGACTGTTGATCCGCCAGGTGTCGGCACGGCGGACAGTAAGTAGCCAGAGATGTGTGGAAGTTGGTAAAACCGATTCGGTTCATCGACATGATGCTATAGTGTTGTAATTTTATTATACGCAGTTTCACGATCCTTTCGAGTTTTTGTGGAATGGTTGTGGGTTGTGGCTGCAAGGCTTCCATTTATTGTCGATTTGTCGTGCAGATTGTTGTACAAAGCATTGTACAATAAATCCGCGATATGTCGAAGCAAGTGTAGTTTCGGCCTGACGTTCGGCGCCGGTCGCCAAGTCGACGTCCCGAGTGGACGGACGACGAGGACGCGGCGATTCTGGACATGCTGATCTCGGAGACAGTCCCGGCCCACGGTCCGTGCCGTCTTTAGGCCTAGCTAGCCGCCTGCGACCGACTGGGCAATGGAGCGTGGTGGCCGTTGTCCCATTATAAAATCGACCCCCCCCAGAAAAATCTTCTCCCGGCCGACAGTTTACCGATAAAAGTCCGATCAGCCCGGCTGCCGCCCGGGCGGAACGGATTTTTGCCGCTTAACTGTCGACCGGGGAGAAAGTTTTCTGGGGGGGAGGGCGATCTTATAA
>Ga0209367_1008272_pt1 | contig 14229 bp, 9 predicted proteins | sample WorMetLIZISLAND2_FD_187412 | JGI IMG/M metagenome (GOLD analysis project Ga0209367, IMG submission 187412) | Marine gutless worms symbiont microbial communities from Max Planck institute for Marine Microbiology, Germany - Olavius geniculatus... ... | reverse complement strand
GCAAGAGGCTATTTTCATGCTCGCAGGCATCGGTGGCTTCATGGGAAGAAAAAGCGACGGTAATCCTGGCACCCAGACGATCTGGCGTGGACTTCTCAAACTGGATACTGCTACCGAGATGTATGCTTTGATGACACATAAGAAATATCAATCTCCCCTGAAATCTGGGCCTTGAACCCCGGTCTCATGTGTGGGTAAGGGCCAGTTTTTTAAAGGGGGCCGGGGGGATTTGTGACATTCTGCGGTTCGATATTCGATATTCTGCGGGCTTTAGGTCACGTCTTTAGCGTGATTCGAAATTCGATATTACGCGGTTTGCTTTTAACGAAGTTTTACACGAGCGGCGGCCTCGATTCGGCTGAGCTCGTCGCAGGCCGGCTAAAGGACAGCCGGTCTGATCACAAAAAGAAACTGATAATTTTCTCGCAAAGACGCCAAGGCGCTAAGATTATTAAAATTTTAAATCCTTTCCTTTGCGAGCTTTGCGCCTTTGCGAGAGATAAACAAAATGTAGTTTCATAAGAGCGGCAGCCTCCGGCTAAAGGACAGCCTGTCTGATCAATAAAAGAAACTAATGAACGTCGAACATCGAACGTCCAACATCGAACATCGAATAATGTATTCTGTCTATTTTTAAAAGACAGAGCGAAGCGATTCCATCATTCGTCATTATTCATTTTTCATTCGTCATTTTTTGTAGTTTCATAAGAGCTGTCAGGTGTCAGAAAACGGGTTCTCTGTTTTCTGTTTTCTGTTCTCTGTATTCTGTCCTCTGACACCTGAAATCTAAAACCTTGCAAACTAGGCCATTACTTCTCCGTCGAGGCCGCATATCTCAGGAGAAGTCTTGCAGACAGCACAGATTACGGCGATTACTCAGATGCATACCTTGTTAACCGAAACTGCATACGGACACGAAAGCAGGGATTCCATGACTAGTCAGGAAGCCATGCCGTTTAGTACCACGGGTACACCCTTCGCCTTGGAGATTGTGGACGTCGGGAGAACTTTCGGTGCCCTGGAAGCACTCAGGAATGTATCGATGCAGATCGCTGCCGGCGAACGGCGCGCCGTACTGGGGGCCAACGGTGCCGGCAAAACCACCCTGTTCAACGCCATCACCGGCGACTTTCCGCCCACCAGCGGAAAAATTCGGCTGTATGGAGAAGATATAACCCATCTGGCAACCCATGAACGCATTCGGCGGGGACTGCGGCGCACCTACCAGCAAACCCGTCTGTTCCTGGACCTGTCGGTACGTGATAACCTTTTTTTGGCCCTGCGGGGAGTGGCTCGACGGCGCTTTTCTTTTCGCCGCCCGGGGCCGGACGACAAGGTTTTGGACCAGGCGGAGATGACCGCCAGGTTCGTCGGACTGCAGGAAGTACTGCATCGGTTTGTGGGCGAGCTCTCCCACGGGCAGCAGCGCCAGCTGGAGATTGGCATGGCCCTCGCGGGTGCGCCGCGCATCATGCTGCTGGATGAACCGGCCGCCGGTCTTTCGGCGGCAGAACGTAAAAATCTCGTAACCATGCTCGACGGCCTGCCGCGGCACATCGGCTTTATAATCATCGAACATGATTTAGAGGTTGCTCTGAAGGTCGTTGATAGTGTAACCATTATGCACAACGGGACTGTTTTCATGGAAGGCTCGCCGGCGGCCATTCAAAATGATCCCGAGGTGCAAAGCATCTATCTCGGGGAGAACAAAAATAGCTAGACAGGTCAACAATAGCAAAGCGATTTTGGAAGTGAAGGACCTCCATGTTTATTATGGGCACATCCATGTGCTGCAGGGGGTCTCCTTCAGGTTGGAGCATCATGGCGTTCTGGGAATCGTGGGCCGCAACGGAATGGGCAAGACCACGCTTTGCAACGCCATCATGGGACTGGTGCGCGCGGGCGGCGGCAGCGTCCTTTTGGACGGCCGTGAGATATTGGACACCCAGCCTTACCATATCGTGGACCGGGGCGTGGGTTACGTCCCCCAGGGACGCCGGGTGTGGCCTTCGCTGACTGTTGATGAGCATTTGAAGGTCGCAGCCCGCGGCAGCGGCCGCTGGGATCTGGACAGTGTTTACGGGATATTTCCAGGTCTGGCCGAACGTCGGCGCCACGAAGGCAATGAACTTTCCGGCGGCGAACAGCAGATGCTTGCCATCGGCCGGTCGTTGGTGGCCAATCCAAGGCTGCTGATCATGGACGAACCCACCGAAGGGTTGGCCCCGCGCATCGTAAAGCAGGTGGAAGAACTGCTGGTGCGTCTGGCCCAGGAGGAAGATTTGGCGGTCCTGCTGGTGGAGCAGAATCTGGGGGTGGCAACCAAAGTGGCCAAGCGTCTGGCCGTGATGGTAAACGGCAATATCGAGGCCGAAATGGATTCGGCGACTTTGGCTGCCGACCGCAAGCTTCAGCAGCGCCTGTTGGGCGTCAGTTCGGAGGATGAGGAAGCTGCCGAAAAGGAAGAGCCGACTGCCGTTGCAGCCCCAGCGCCCGAACCGGTATCGGACGTCCGAACATCCGGCCAACTGCAACTAGGCCACGGCGGCGTGGCCAACCGGTGGTCCCACGGCAACCCGCTTATCCGAACCCGCCCGAGCGATAAACTCCGCAAAGGCATTGGCCCAAAGGTCACCCGCTGGACCAGAACCGATAATATCCCAGCACGACAGGCTGTGGACACACCGGCGCCGGAGGTCCCGGCCGCACCGCTTCCGGCAGCCGGCGAATCGATATCGAGCAAAACGGCTTACGTCGTCGGTACATTTGACACCAAGCAGACTGAACTACTATTCGTCCGCGATTTGATTGCGGCCCAGAATATCAAGGTCAGAACCGTTGATGTGAGCACCGCGGGCCAGCCGTCGACAGCCGACGTAAAGCCACCGGACGTGGCGGTCCATCACCCTTCCGGAACCAATGCCGTCTTTACCGGTGATCGGGGCACCGCCGTTACGGCCATGTCTGAAGCTTTTGCCTGCTACTTGGCCGCCCGGCCGGATCTGGGCGGCGTTATTTCCCTGGGGGGGTCGGGCGGAACAGCCTTGTCCACGCCGGGTATGCAGAGCCTGGATGTCGGTATTCCCAAAATCATGGTTTCCACCATGGCCAGCGGCGATGTGAAACCCTATGTGGGCGCATCGGATATCTGCATGCTCTATTCGGTCACCGATGTTCAAGGCATCAATCGCATATCGGAACGCGTGCTTGCCAACGCCGCCAACGCCCTGGTGGGTATGATGACGGGCAAAAAGCCCAAGGGGATTCAACACAAGCCGGCCATCGGTCTGACCATGTTCGGTGTGACGACCCCCTGTGTGCAGCAGGTTGTCAAAAAGCTGGAGCACAAGTATGACTGCCTGGTTTTTCATGCCACCGGCACCGGCGGCCGCTCCATGGAAAAATTAGTGGACTCGGGTGTCCTAGAGGGGGTCATCGACATTACGACCTCGGAAATAACCGATCATCTTTTCGGCGGCGTGCTGAGTGCCGGAGAAGATCGCATGGGAGCGATCATACGAACCGGAATACCCTATGTGGGAGCATGCGGGGCACTGGAGATGATCAACTTCGGCGCACCGGAAACGGTGCCGGAACGCTACCAGGGGCGCAACATTTATCATCACAACCCCCAGGTCACCATAGTCCGGATAACAGCCGAGGAGTCCAAGCAGATCGGCGAGTGGATCGGCAACAAGCTCAACCAGATGAAAGGTGAAGTCCGGTTTTTTATTCCCGAAGGCGGCATGTCCCTGGTGGAAACGCCGGGCGCCGTCTTCCACGATGCACAGGCTGATGCAGCCCTGTTCGAGGCGCTCGAAAACACCGTCAACCAGTACGAGAAGCGCCGCATCAGACGCCTGCCCTATGATATCAACAGCCCGGCCTTTGTCGATGCGCTGGTAGGCGCCTTTAACGAGTTGATGCGCTAGGGCTTTTAAAATGAATAATGAATATTGAATAATGACTAATTAAGGATTTCAATCTAATTTATTTAAAAGCTTATTTATTTAAATCGCATCATGTTGACGAAGGATTTATATGACTATAAATTTTCGCCACCAAGACACCAAGGCACGAAGTTTAAGTTTAATAATGCCTTTATGGCGACTTTTTCCGGTTTATTCGGGTTAGAGGTCGGTATATTTTTCAATAAGTCATAAACATATTTAAAATCAGATAGAATACCACAATTATTCATTATTCAATCTTCATTATTCATTTACAAACGGGGGTTAAATGGTCAAAGTTTTCATCAGTTCGGTGATCGGGGCTCCGGCGGACAAAGTCTGGGCAATAGTGCGGGACTTCAATGATATGCCCAGTTGGCACCCGCTGATATCCCGCAGTACTATCGATGGCGGGCAGCCAAGTGATTCGATTGGCTGTATCCGTACGCTGACCCTGACCGATGGCGTCCAGGTTCGCGAACAGCTGCTGTCTCTATCGGATTTCGACTACAGCTTTTCTTATACAATCCTGGAATCTGGCCTAGATGTCGACAACTACGTAGCCGGCCTGAAACTGACCCCGGTTACGGATGGCAACCAAACGTTTGCCGAGTGGACGGCCGAATTTGTAACGACACCGGGCACCGAACAACAGATGGCGGATCAAATCGGCAACGGTGTGTTCCAGGCCGGCTTCGATGCACTTAAAGAGAAGCTGGCACCGTGATACTCAAGCTATTGAGATACAAGTGAATTAGTAACCTGCTCGGCATTATAAAAGTACTGGAGTATTGGAGTAATGGAGCACTCTGGCATCAAGCTGCCAAGTATGCCGGCAATCTCAAATCGGGTCAATATGATCGGGTTTCCAAATTTGGCCCATTGTACTTTTATGATGCTGACTTGTCCTGGTTGGGTATCTGCTAATTTGAAATGAGCTGCTTTTATGACAGCCTAAAAATAGAATAGATAGAATACCACAAATTATCAATTTTCAATCTTCAATCTTCAATTTCGGGTGGGGGGTAACAATGTCCATCTCAGCGATAATATTCATGTTCATTCTGCTGGCGGTCATACTGATTGTCCTGTTCTTCATCTTCTACAAGCGTGCCAGCAAAGAAATCGCCTTTGTACGCACGGGGTTGGGGGGAGAGAAAGTCGCCAAAACCGGCGGGGCGCTGGTCATACCTGGGCTGCATGAAGTGATCGATGTTTTTATGAGCACCCTGCGTCTGGAGGTCCAGCGCGTCGAAGAGAAATCGGTAATCACCAAAGACCGCATGCGCGTGGATATAACAGCCGAATTCTATGTGCACGTGGCGCCGGACTTGAATGCCATATCCGTCGCTGCCAGTACTCTGGGCACCCGTACTAAAAATGCCGAAGACATGCGGGAAATCGTGGAAGGCAAATTCATCGACGCCATCCGCTCCACCGCGGCCGAGATGACCATGGAGGAACTCCACGAGCAGCGCAAAACCTTCATTGGCAAAATACGCGAGGCGGTGGCCGGGGATCTTTCACGCAACGGCCTGGAACTGGAAGCGGCTTCGCTGACCCAGTTGGACCAGACCGACATGAGCTATTTCAACCCTTCCAACGCATTTGACGCAGAAGGACTCACGCGGCTGACCGAGAAGATCGAGAGCCGCAAAAAGACCCGCAACGATATCGAACAGGATACCAGAATCCAAATCCGCCAAAAAAATCTGGAGACTGAAAAGCTGAACCTGGAGTTGGAACGGGAAGAGAATTACGCCCGTCTCGATCAGCAGCAGGAGGTCGAAAGCCGCAAGGCGGCGCAGACGACCGAAATCGCCCGCCAAAGAGCCAATCAAACCCAGGAAGCCGACCAGGCCGAAATCCTGGCCAAGCAAAAGGTGGAAATCGCCAGAATCATCTCGGAGCGCGAAGTGGAAGAAGAGCGTTTGGATCGCGAACGGGCCCTGAAAGAGCGAGAGATCGAAAAGGAAAAATTGCTGAAATTGGCCGAGCAGGCCCGCGAAGCCGAGATATCGCTGAATTCCAAGAAAACCTCCCAGGCCAAGGCCGAAGCCGAGCAGGCAAGGGCCGACCTGGTGGCCGCCGAGGAAAAAGTGATCACGGCCCGGGAACAGGAAGCTGCTGAACGTCGCAAGGCCATCGAACTCCTGGAGGCCTCCCGCGAAGCCGAGCGCAAAGCGTTGGAGCTGAAGATAATGGCAGAAGCTGAAAAATCCGCTGCCGCCGACCGGACCGAGGCCATTAAGATCGAGGCTGAGGCCAAAAAAGTTGACTACAAGGTGGAAGCCGAGGGCACCCAGGCCCTGAACGAGGCTCGCAACATTTTAACGCCCGAACAGATCGCGGCGGATATCAAAAAGTATATTATTGACCACATGCCGGAAATCCTGCGCGAGAGCGTCAAGCCCATGGAAAAAATCGACAGCATCAAGATCGTGCAGGCCGACGGCCTGTGGGGCGAGAAGGGATCCGGTTCCGGTACCGACGGGCTTTTTGACAGTGCCTTGCGCTTCAAAGCCCGGGCGCCGTTGATTGATTCCCTGCTGCGTGACCTGGGTTTGGAAATCATCAGCCTGGACGGCGGGCTGACCAAGGGGGTTGCCAAGCCCCAGGAAAAAAAGGATGACCGGAAGAAATAGACGATAGGCTTTCTTCTATACCGCAATTGGAAGAAGGGACCCCGGCGAGGCAGTAATTGCGCAGTTCATTGGTTTTAGGTTTCAGGTGTCGGGTGTCAGGGAACCGAGGGGTTAAGTCCTCGTGTGAAACTACATTGGAATGACGAATGTCGAATGTCGATTGACGAATGGTGGATTCGCTTGGGGCTTCGCTCTTCGAGCTACGACCCCACACGTCGCTCAGTCTATTTAAAAAGACCGTTCGACAAAAGACTCACGACAAGCAGGACACATTATTCGATGTTCGATGTTGGACGTTCGACGTTCATTAGTTTCTTTTCTTTGATCAGACCGGCTGTCCTTTAGCCAGAGGCCGCCGCTCGTGTGAAACTACATGAAAATTTAAAATCGATAGAACACCTTAAATCCAAAATCCCTCCGGGGCGTAGGCCCATATGCCCTCTACGGGCCGGAGGCCGCATTCCAAAATCTAAAATTTGCATTTTAAAGTTTCTTTTCCGATCAGACTGGACGTACGCGGCCAGAGGCGGCGCTGACACCTGAAACCTGACCCTCAATAGCCGACGATAAAGCCAATGCTCTCTGACTTGGCCAACAGGACCAGTTTTTCCGTACTGAGTAGAAGCGACTAATCCGGATGGGGCCAGGGGCTGTCCGCGGATTCCTCTCTGAAATAGCAAAACCGATTCCACTCGAATTCACGGTTTGAGATCGGACAGCGCAGTTTCAACTTGCGATCTGTGACCCCCACAACCTCCCAGTCCCCTCGGCGGGGACCGTCTTCGATATATATTTTTTGTCCGACTTCAAACGGGTAGCTTTTAAATATAGTCACCTTGTTGTTGTCCATTATGACCTTCCTTCAACACCGTTTAGGTCTTATAAAAATGTAGTGGCGGGGTTTATACCCGCCTAAACGGCGATTGACGCCGTTTTCCACCGATTTTCCGCGCTCCAGGCGGGGATAAACCCGGGATAAACCCTGCCACTACACTGGTAGCCGATCAACGCAGATTTAAGCCAGCAGAACATTATCTCCAGCAAACATGATCACATATCTTTGAATTCACGCGTAACATATAGTTTGCCATGTTGACGGTTGTGTCAACCATGGTAATAATTCAACCTTTATGCGATCAGCCCTGCTTTGCATCAGATTTATGGCAATTGTAAAATTTTACCTCAAGTTTAGGCATTTTAGACATTTTGCAATTTTAGGCATTTCTTTGAGCAACCGGTTAAATATTTGATTTGATGTGACCCTGGCGCGAATTGCTCTAATTTACGCCTAAAGTGTCTCCTTGACAATACACCCGGTATCCGATAACTGAACCCCGGAAAAGATCGCACCCTGGAAAATAGCGTGAAGATGAAATAAAAAAGTAAAAAAAGCACAGCAAAAAAATTATTACTCCGCCCGGCTTAAACCCGATAACCTGCTTCAGATATCAAGGAATGACTGTTAACTCGGAACAGGTTATTTTCGGGGAGGAGTAATTATCGGAGACCATACATGCAGATCGAACCCCAGACATTGCCGGGCTTCATGGAGTGGAAGGAGATGACTTCGCTGGTCGGCTCCATCCGAACCCGCTCCCTGGTCGCCCGGCCGACGACGATCGAACAGTGCCGCGAAACACTGGAATACTGCCGGCAGCATAACATGACCATCTGCGCCCGCGGTGCCGGGCGCGGTTACGGCGACCTGGCCCTCAACGACGGCAACGCCCTTTTGGACATGAGTAACATGAATCGAGTCCTGGATTTCGATCGGGAGAACGCCCGGATAACCGTCGAGGCCGGCATTCGATTGATCGATATTTACCAGTTGGTCCACCACCACCTGCTATACCTTCCCGCCAGCCCAACGGAATCACATTCCAGCGTGGCCGGCGCCATCTGTGCCAATGTCAACGGCAAGGACGCCTGGCACCACGGCAGCTTCGCCCAGCAGGTCGTGCGCCTGACCCTGCTGATCGCCAACGGTGAAACGCTGAATATCGACCGCTCCCACGAGCTTTTTAATGCCGTCGTGGGCGGCATCGGGTTGCTGGGCGTCATCGTGGATGCCACCCTTCAGCTACGACCCATCCCATCGCCCTATGTCGAGATCAACCGCATCCCGACGCCGGACGTTGACAGGCTGCTTGAGAAAATGGCCCAAATCGAAAAATCCCACGACGCCGCCGTGGTATGGGTGGACGCCTATGCCAGCGGCAGCAAGATCGGGCGCTCAGTGGTTCATGCCGCCAAATGGATCGAACGGGCCGAAACCGAATCCCAGCGCCGCCAAATCCTGGAAGCCGGCTACGAGCGCCTCGACCATCATCGCCAGTTCGGTCTGGCGCTGCACGAAAAATTCGGCCCCATCCTGTCGCTTATGCTGCAGCTCCAGCGCCCCATGATGAATTCGTTCAACCGGCTGTACTACGTCATGTGTCAATTGTTGTATCAATTGGGGCGGGCATCGAACTCCGAACTGTTCCTCAGATTCAGTTTCGAGGCCAGCTTTACCGTGCCGCCGGCCCACCTGGTCTGCGGCCCCCACGGCTATACGGTACAGCTCACTTTTCCGCGCACTGAAGCCCGTGAAGCGATCGTCGAGCTGCTGAAAATCTGCCAGTCGACCCCCTGCCCGCCCGTTACGACTATCCTGCGCGCCCACCGGCCGGACGACAGCCTGATCTCGTTTTCCGAAGACGGATACAGCCTTAACTTCGAATTCCATCCCAAGCAGCGCCACGAGGCAGCCAGCCGCGAGGCCGTCGACCGTTTAATCGATGCTACGGTCCGGCGCGGCGGCAAGATTCACCTCGCCAAAGACCAGGTTTTGCGGCCCGAACAGTTTTACCGCGTTTATCCCCGCTACAGCGAACTTTTGGAGATCAAGCGCCGGCTCGATCCGGAGGGTCTGTTCACGTCCGACCTGGCGCGCCGCGTCGGCATCGACCCGGACCTGAATAAAGCGCAGTCGGTCTGATGCGAAAAGAAACTTTGAAAAAGCGAACTGCAGAATTTTAAAATCCCCCCAGCCCCCTTTAGAAAAGCTTTAGAAAAGGGGGAGTCCAGGTGTAATCGCTTCGCTCTGTCCTTTTTGAAAGATTAAATAGAAGGAATTTCTTAATTCGATCCGCCTGCGGCGGATCAATCGACATTCGTCATTCATAATTGGTCCAACAAACCGCTGCATTACGGCCCGCTCACCCAAACATCCCAAATTCTCCCGTTGACAATTAATTTTTAAAGTGCTTAAAAATTGTCTCAGGCCAAACAACACTCCGCCCGGAAAGATTACGATATCAGTTGTGGATAAACATCGTTTTGCCTAACGCATTGCGAAGCAAATATTAATTTATCCACATTTCGTCGATCCGGCAGAAATTCTCGATATTCAAATTACATTTCGCAGCCCTGATTATGATGTTTTTCAGAGCGAATTAATTACGGATAAACTAAAAGGAGGCCAACCATGACGAAAAAAATATCATTAATTTTTCTGGCAGTTGCAGTTGCAGCCGCGGGCGGACTTGGCGTCGCCGCGGCAGCCGACACGATTAAAATCGGTTTTAACGCCCCGTTGACGGGTTTTGCCGCATCGGACGGCAAATCTTCGTCCGAGGGCGCCAAACTGGCGGTTGAACAGGTCAATTCAGCAGGTGGAGTCAATGGCAGAATGCTGGAGTTGGTCATCTACGACGATCAGGCCAAGGCGGCCCAGGCCATCCCCATCGCCAATAAACTCATCGGCCAGGACGAAGTTGTCTTGGGCGTATCCGGCAGCTATTCCGGTCCCACCCGCTCGGCGGCCGGCGTATTCCAGGAAGCCGGTATTCCCTATATTGCGGCCTATGCCATCCACCCGGACATTACCCGTGCCGGCAATTATGTATTTCGGACCAGCTTCCTGGGCGAGGTTCAGGGACGCGGCGGTGCCAAACTGGTCGGCGATATGCTGGGCAAAAAGCGGGTGGTCGTCATTACCCTGCAAAATAACTTTGGCAAATCCCTGGCCGCCGGTTTCAAGAGCAAAGCGGCTGACTACGGCATCGATATCGTCAACGAATATCAATACTCAATCAAAGATCGACAGTTCGGTTCCATCGTGGCCAAAGTCAAAGCCGACAAACCGGATGCCATCTATGCCTCCGGCTACTATTTTACCGCCGGACCCCTGGTCAGCCAGCTGCGGGCCGCCGGGGTCACTGTCCCCATCGTCGGACAGGAGGGATATGATTCCCAAAAATTTATCGAGATCGCCGGTGCGGCGGCCGAGGGGATCATCATCACCACCAGCCTGGACCGGGACTCGGACGTTCCGGAGACCCGGAATTTTATCAGTGCCTTCGAGAGCAAAGCCGGCTTCAAGGCCGATATGGTCGCGGCTTCGGCCCACACGGCGATTCTCGTTGCCGCCGATGCCTTGAAGCGCGCCGGATCGACCGACCCGGAAGCCATCCGCAAGGCCATCGCGGCCACCAACCTGAAGGTCTCCACCGGCACGATATCCTTCAACAGCCTGGGCGAAGTCATGAAGGCCGTGCAGAACCAGGTGGTCAAAAACGGCAACTGGCACCGCCATTCGGTCATCGATGATCCGGCCCTGCTGGCTCCACCGAATAAGTAGCAGTAGTTAGTCGAATTTGTGTAAATGAGGGAAATCGAGCGTTATTGATGATTTCCCTCTATAATAGCAAAATTCCAAAATCCAAACACCAAATATCAAACAAATCTCAAAACACAATATCCAAATTCGAAACAAATCGCGGACCACATCGAGTCTAAACGATTCGTCTGCCAATATGCAGTATTTGCCGGCCTGAGTTCGGTCTGAGAAAATGATCTTGTGGTGCGTCGTAAGTCGTTTCGGTCATTGTAATTTGAAAATTGGATATTGTTTGTTATTTGTTATTTGATGATTGAGATTTCTATTTTCGGATTTCCAAAATTTTTATAGGTATATCGTACTTTCTCTAATCGAGTTTATGAATCGCAATATTTGGAGGGGTATTGCTACATTTAGAACTGCTCATTCAGGGGCTGATACACGGCAGTATGTACGCCATCATCGCGGTCGGCCTGACCCTGGTTTACGGGCTGCTGCGCATCCTGCACGTGGCCCATGCCGGGCTCTTTGCCCTGGGGGGCTACCTGGGTCTACTGATCACCAATGCCACCGGCAGCCTGGCCCTGGGCATGCTCCTGGCATTTGTCCTCGTCGGGATCGGGGGCATGCTGATGTATCGCCTCTGCTACCAGCCGATTCTGGATCGCCCGCCTTATGTGGCCCTGATCGCCTCTATCGGTCTGTTTGTTGCAATGGAGGAAATCTTCCGCCTGGTTTTCGGGCCTTATGGGCTGACTTACAATAATCCGCCGCTGCAGTCACAAATTACGCTTCTGGGCATTAATCTGCGAGCCGCAGAGCTGGCGATGGTCGCGACAGCCGTCACCCTGTTGGGAATTTTATCCTATCTGTCCCAAAAGACCCGGACCGGAGTCGCCTGGCGTGCTACGGTGGATGATCCTGAAATGGCAGAGTCTTTCGGCATTGACACCATCAAGGTCCGCTACCTGAATTTTTTCATCGGCTCCGGCCTGGCGGCGGTGGCCGGCATTTTCATTTCCCTGCTCAGCAACCTGGTGGAGCCGACCATGGGTGCCGTCCCGGCCTACAAGGCCCTGGCGATTATCGTCCTGGGGGGCCTGGGCAACATCAAGGGAACGCTTATCGCCGCCCTGGTGCTGGGTGTGGTCGAAGCCTTCGGCACGATATATATCGGCACCATGTTGGACCGCGATGCCATTGCCTTTGCCTTTTTGATCGTGGTGTTGATGATCAGACCGCAGGGGCTGTTTGCAGGGCGATAGACCGGAGTATTGGAGTACTGGAGTGATGGAGTGATAGAGTACTGGAGTAATGGAGTACTGGAGTGGTGGAATGATGGAGTGATGGAGTACTGGAGAACTGGAGTGATGGAGTGATGGAGTATTGGAGTGATGGAGTACTGGAGTATTGGAGTAATGGAGTGATGGCATATTGAAATGATGGAGTAATCGAGTAATTGAGTGATGGATGGTAAATTAATGGAGAAAATAATCCAAGTCTGGATCTTGCATTACCAATGGTCAAAAAGTAAAATGAAGTAGATTTCCGGTTTTAAACCCAGCACTCCATCACTCCAGTACTCCAACACTCCGGCCCTTAACTTTTTCCAACACTCCATCACTCCAGTACTCCAACACTCCGGCCCTTAATTTTTTCCAACACTCCAGCACTCCAATACTCCAACACTCCAATATTTTTAGACCGGCCGGCAAAATTCGCTGAAGACGGAATAACAATCAGCAACTCTGACTAAATCCCGGAGAACGTATGGGCATTTATGAAATCAGCCTGGCCACGGTGGTGGGCATCAATATCGTACTGGCACTGGGCCTTAATATGATCACGGGGTTTTGCGGGCAGATCAGTCTGGGGCACGCCGCCTTCTACGGCGTCGGCGCCTACACCAGCGCCTTTCTGGCCAAGGCCGGCACCCCCCTGCCGCTGGCAATTGTGGCCGGGATGTTGACTGCCGGCGTTTTGGGAATGATCGTCGGTCTGGTCAGCCTGCGCGTGCGCCACGACTTTCTGGCCATCACCACCATGGGCATCGGATTTCTATTTCTCGGAATCGTCCGGCAGCAGGAAATTCTGGGTGGTGAAATGGGCATATCCGGCATCCCTGCTCCGGGGCTGAGCAAAATCGGCTACCTGGCCATGGTCCTGATCCTGGCGGCCTTTTTTGCGGTATTCAGTCTGTGGATCAAGCGGTCCTGGATGGGCTTTGCCTTTGATGCCGTGGCCGACGATGAAGACACCGCCCGGGCGGTCAGTGTGGACGTGGGCGCTTATAAGCTGGCTGCTTTTGCCATGGGCACGGCCATGGCCGGTTGCGCCGGAGGCTTATATACTTACTTTGCCCGCTTTCTGATGCCGGATGACTTTGGATTCATCACTTCCATATCCGTACTGTCGATGGTGGCCGTCGGTGGAATCGGGTCGGTGTTTGGCGTTATCGTCGCCACCGTCATCCTGACGCTGATGCCCGAATTTTTCCGATTCATCAGTGACTACAAGCTATTGCTCTACGGGACCCTGCTTTTTGCGGTCATGCGGTTTGCACCGGAAGGCTTGGCCGGACTGGCACACAGTCTGTCAGCCCGCATCAAAAACAGAACGGGTAAATTTTAGATTTTGGAATGCGGCCTCCGGCCCGTAGAGGGCATATGGGCCTACGCCCCGGAGGGATTTCGGATTTAAGGTATTCTGCCTGTCGTGAGCTTTTCGTCGTACGAGCGCTGCCTCTGGCCAAAAAACGGCCAGTCTGATCAAAGAAAAGAAACTAATGAACGTCGAACATCGAACGTCCAACATCGAACATCGAATAATGTGTCCTGCTTGTCGTGAGTCTTTTGTCGATCGGTCTTTTTAAATAGACTGAGCGACGTGTGGGGTCGTAGCTCGACGGTTTGTTGCTGGAATCGACATTTTTGGAGCGCAAGCAATAATGAATGCTTCATATTTTCTGAATTTGGTTTTACTGCCGCTCAGCCAATGGTCTCAGCTGGTTGGCAAGCCGTATTCTGACCCA
>Ga0209367_1008270_pt1 | contig 14230 bp, 12 predicted proteins | sample WorMetLIZISLAND2_FD_187412 | JGI IMG/M metagenome (GOLD analysis project Ga0209367, IMG submission 187412) | Marine gutless worms symbiont microbial communities from Max Planck institute for Marine Microbiology, Germany - Olavius geniculatus... ... | reverse complement strand
AAGCTGATCAGCCCAATAAGAACATCCGGCTGAAACATGTCAAATTAGTTACATGAACAATCACAATGACAACACATTTATCATGCTTATAACAATAACATTATAACAATAATAACACTGGTAAACAGTAGTAATATTAGTAAAGACACACAAAAAGGGTCAATTTTTCTTGATCCTAGTTTCCCGAATTACTCTAAGTCAGGCCATTCCACAAAAGCAGTTTAGGTGAAAAACAAAAGACAGAAAATGGATACAGCTATCAGAATATACTAGAAAAGTAGATTAAAAAAGCAGCTGAAGATGGAAAGCAGCTGAAGCAAAAGCTATCAAAAAACCTGCCAAATAACCAGACGGCTAGTTGACTAATAGTTAATGCTTTACGAACAAATGTGCAATTACCAGTCGCTGAAAGTCATTTGTTCCGAGATCTAGCCGACGCAGCTGTGACAGAGACATCAGTGAGTTTGGCAGAGTCTGGAGACGATTTTCACGGAGTTCCAGCACCGTTAATTGGCTTAACCTGTAATCGGCAATCACTAGTGATTGCAATCCCCCCGGGATTGAATTTTCAATCCCGGGATCCAGGATTGCGAAATGTGTAATCCTGGGATCCCATTTCGGGATTAGGCTTACAGATTGATCGTCATTTTGATATCCTTAATTTAATTATTTCGTGCATATAATATAGTATAGGCCCCGATGAAGGTATATCCGAGCTGCAGGGAGTGATAATGACTGTCAAAATACGAATTATAGTGCACATCAAAAAGTGGGACTCTAGTGCACGTAAATATTTTATTCACCAGATGGCTAAAATTTTTATTTCTATCATTTAACATGCGAAAAAATACAATTTTAACTAAATTTTGTACTCCCGAAATCCCGGGATTGGCACCGGGATTAGGACATTGGCGAAAACGGCTGGGATCCCAGGATTCGGGATCGTGGGATTGCAATCTCTAGCAATCACATTACACAATCTACGGTAAACATTGATGATGATGCTCTGAACACCACCTCTCACACAACATCTTAACAGCTATTTTACCGTTAAATCTGCCACGTAAAACAATCTTCCTTTGGAAATAAAAAAAAAATAGTGACATTACCAGACAAAATTTTAAACAAGGTCTTAAGGCGTGGCTTTTTGATTGCGCCTACTTGTAACGAGCACCTCTGAGAACCCTTGTTTAAGGAGCACCTCACAAATATGCCTACTGACTAACTGATTAGCCGTTTGCTGTTTCGTCTGATTCCTTTCGACATTTGCTCTTGATCTGTGCATCATGCCAAAATGGGCCACAACTTTTGATCTGCTCCTTGACACTAACTATCCCACCAAGCCTTCTTCGGATATCCCCATCCGGTTCTACTTATATTTTAGTATCAGGGGTATCAGAGTTGAATTCAATGTCTACAAACCAACTTAATCGGATGTAATTATCTGATTAATCACCAAGCTGACTGACCCGTTCCAGTGCTAATAATTTTTGCCATAATTAACTGGCCACAGCACGGGTAGCATTAGAAGTCACCATTTTGAAGTCAGCAACATCAGACTTTGTCACACATATACAGTACCACTATACTCCTAATCACTCACTCAATTCAGCTGAATGCTAAAAAAAGTAAACAGATGCTGGACCCTCTGTCAAAACATCACTCTGTTCATTAATCAATGTTCTCAGTGCCACAATGGTGTTCATTCATATTTACAGCATACATCACTACTTGTTCAAAATTCTCAATAGACAGTTCTTTTAATCTACAACCTCAAAAGCACTCCGAGACAGAAATAATGTTAACTAAAACTAAAAAGTGTCTTACAGGTTATGAAATAACTTTGGATTGCCTCATTTTAAAAATTCGATGCACAATTCTTTATATGGATGTCGGTCCTGGCCGGCGAACTTTCCCTATCCTGTGCTAGACTGATGGATGGCCGTGTGACCACTTTGTGGATAAAGCGTCCGCTATCAGTCAACCAACAAGGCCAACTCAGCCTTCCATCCCTCCGGAAAGTGGGGACCTTGGTACAGCTGACTGGCGCTGCCTAGCCGGCCGCTGCACCAGCCTGTGTCTGCAGGCTGCACGCGGTGGCTGTGCGGCTGGCAGCTCTGGTCAGTGACGAAAAGCACATTAGAGGCGTGTACACGACGATGCACTATACAAATTGACACCTTTACCTTTACCTTTTTTTATTTAAGCAAATCCTCGATAAAAATGCACAACCCAATACTTCATTACACATCACTGTTATTTTAACGAGCAAAGAAATGCGGTACTAACCGACCAAAGCTGTTTGGCAAAGATTCAAGAAAAGCGTCGTTTAAATAAAGTTCGACTAGACCAACGAGTCTTGTCAAACCTTCCGGAATCCTGCAACATAATGTCACAATACTGCAACAATACACACTGCATAAATTTACTGAAAAAGTTTTTGGTGCTGTTTCATAAAAAAATGATGCACACAATTGCAAACATTGCATACTCTGAATACTCAATTCAGCAAGGTATAGAAATTAAAACTATCCATGAAATACAGATAACTGACAAATTAAACGACAACTTTTAATACCACACAGGCTGACTGGATACTAAAAAGTGACAATGCAAAACTTGCACATTGCAAACATACTTCCCGAGTGGATTGACGCTGGCCTCCAAGTTGCAGAGGTTCTTACAGGCACCAAGGTTGTCTGGCAACTTGGCAATACCTGCAGCATTCAAGTAAGGCATACAATAAAACATCCCATAAAAGTATACGAGGCAAATCACAGTCACTCGGGCTGCGCTGTGGTTATATGTACAAAAAAGCCCTGCAAACGGGAACGCGCAACAGCCGCGGTGCATGTTTAAAAGCCCAGTAAAACAAAGTCTAAGTCAGTCACCAGAGGGCGTCAGATGACTGGCGACTATAGTGTCTATAGTGTTTTATTCATACTCACCAAAGGGCGTAACGTGTCTCGTTTAGCCAACGCCGTATTGGCTGGATATCCCAAATTTTCCCTACCCCCCTATCATTTAGTGCCCTCGTTCGGAGTGATCCCTTCAACTTTATGGAAAAGCTTTATGGTTCCTAAAACTAGAATCTTCCGGGCAACCGACGGTGAAGATTTGGTGATCTTAGCTTGCACCGTTTTTGACTGATCCACCCGTGTGACAGACAGATGGACAGACAGACAGAACTGCGATGGCTAAGACGCGCTACAGCAGTACATGCTGTCGCGCATAAAAACATGAAACATCTGCATAACATTTTCACATGTTTGGTATTTTATCTTACATCTTGCAAATGTTTTAGACATAGTCACTAAACATTTGCAAAATACATTTGCAAAGTTTCTGTTGCACAAATAATCATACCCACAATCTTAAAAGTAGTCCAGTGATCAACAGAGCCCTCACAACTCCCGAGTCCATAGAGGTAGTGCTCATTTCCGTCTCTAGGCCCTGAGCAGGCACACAGCAGCAAGTGCAAACACAACTCAGTTATGTGGGTGGTAGGACAGACCTCTCCCATGTACTGCCGTCTACCTTCCCGATGGTGAGACCAGTACGGTACCAAAGTATACTGCTTGGAAAACAAAGGCACAATCTTACCATTGCTAAGGTTTTATGTTTAAAATCCACAAAACCAAAAAAATACGATAACAACATGTAGTTGACAAATCTGCGTCAACACGGTTACCATTGCAATAATATTTTTTTACCATTGCAATAGTATGACTACCATGACAAGCAATAAACAAACAGATGATGAAATTAATGCATATGTAATAAATGTATGTGCATTTTGCAAACCATTGCGACTGATATCGAGCTGCTCCAAGTGTACCAGTGAACCAATCATGGATGGAATTTCCAACAGCTCATTGTCCGATAAGAACAAGTAGCGCAAACTTTGGCAATAGAACAACTCCTAGAATGCACAAAAATACCAGTAAATAAAAACATAGCAAACTGTATGTACGAACATTGCATAGGCACTATTAAGTAAACAATAGGCCTACAACAAACTTTCATGTAAAGACAGTGCACAGAGGCTACTAGTTGAGCAACAAAAAGATCATCAGGCCCCCAATATCTGCACCAGCAGTCACTTGAAAACGTACTTTAAGAGACTTTCTGCAGAATCTGGCTTAACCTACAGCAATTGCATAAATTGGCTAAGTAAACAAAAAATTAGAGCTAATGCTTACGAGACGCTCGAAAGCATACAGCAGTTCCTGTTCGCAAACTGTCAGTCTAGATCTCCAGCCACTTCATTGCAGTTCATTCTTAGAGTGTGCGCTGCAGCCAAAGATTGCAAAAATCAATAAAAACCTCTTATTTTGTCAAGGTCATTGAATTCGGTGGCAATCGAGAGCCAGTGTACGACTTCCTATTAGTAACCTAAGTCCTATCTCTTATCGTTACCGAGATACAGCGACTTATTGGCCAAAAATTGCAAATTTTGCCCACCCCCACCTCATTTAGCACCCTCGTTTGGGGTGACCCCCTTCAATTTTATGAAAAATCTTTACGGTTCCTGAAACTAGTCTTCCAGGCAGCTGACGGTGAAGATTTGGTGATCCTAGCTTGCATCGTTTTTGACTGATCCACGGACAGAATTGCGATGGCTAAGATGCACTGAAAGTAGTAGCTGCTTTCACGCGTAAAAATGCTGTGAATAAAAATGAGCATATATCGAGCAATAGGTTCCATTTATAAGCAAGTTACACTGATCGCACACCCGTGGAAGATCCCGAATATGATTACAGTCAAGACGTAATTCTTCGAGTGTTCTTTCATGGGTGAAAACATCGCTGGGCACATCATTCAGATTGCTATGCCGGTAGTCGAGTCCTGTCGTATCATCATCTTGGTTTTGTCGACGCATGCACATAAGCATGCAATGTTTGCGCCATGAAGACATGATGACCTACGTTCAACCACAAATACAAGTCTCATGTGAAACTTCAGGCAGTGGCTGCGTGCAGACACCGCATAATCACAAGCTGAATCTTAGAACTGATGATAGAAACTTCTTAGCTAGGATGCTTTTTCACTTTTAGCCTTTTTAGACAAATAATTTTATCATCACACATCGTACGTTATTTAATTATCACTTTTTTTTAATTGCTTATTTAATTTTACTGCACTTCCTTTCTGATGCCCACACCCTATGTTATAATGAATTAACTACTGTACTGTTTTGCATCATACAATTCGTCGCAGTTATTTGTTCCCAATATAGGACTAGTTTACGTAATTTTCATGGCGGGCTGACTACATTTGAATTCAACGAATATTGTATTGTACTGTATTGCAGAGCTGCTCTGTACCCCATGTCACGAAACACCACAATGACACCGCTGGCACCATAGTGAGTGAGTGAGTGAGTGAGTGAGTAAGGTTTAACGTCCCACCCGACACAGTATAGGTCATTTTGGGGACGGCCTTTCCAGCCAAAATGCACACAAACACATAATAATAAAACAGTAAGTTTAACCTTTACAATAATGACAAAGAAAGTTTAACCTTTACAGAAACACAAAGCACCAGAAAACAAGCACCAAATATAATCACATTCCCATCAAGCATAAAAGGTTAAAGCTAGGGCTAGGGTTAGGTTTAACAATCTGATGTGATCATATATTTACTGTCAATGTGGTCGATGTGACTAGTGCAATATTTGTGACGTGCCTCTATATCCACTGCAAGTACATTGGTCAAGAGAATGATCACGGCTCGTGTGATATCGTTGTTTAAAAATAGATGATGGCTTAAGTAAGATTTAAAGTTAGGTTACAGTTAGCAACTGGGTTAGAGATAAAAACCGGTTTAGTATTAGGGAAAAATTCGTGACTACACTGTATACTTATAACTGACAAGTTCTGGGAGCAGTTCTGTACACAATAGATAAAGAACAGCTAAGCGCTGCATAAAGCACTTGCCAAAACGTTGTCGAAAGCTTAGACACCTTAAACCAATCATAATGTGACATTTACTGCTGTGATAACTCAATTTCCAAGAGATGCAGCAAAAAACGAAGATCTGACATAATAATAAATATTTTGGTGGCCAATGCCTTTCTGAAACAGATAAAACAGCACTATGGTATTGTATGTGTTTGCTGGTACTGCTTTTAGATACAGTACAGAAAATAAATCTGTCAACACGGTTTCATGAAGGGTAGATCATGTCTTAGCAACTTGCTGGTTACACTTGAGAACTGGACTACAGCCTTGGAAGAAAGTTACGGTTTAGACATATTTTACTTGGACTATCAGAAAGCTTCTGATGCAGTACCACACAAAAGACTACTCCCAAAGTTGGAGTGGTTTGGTATTGGTCAGCAAGCTTTAAGCTGGATACAAAGTTTTTTGACAAATCGCAGAATGAAAGTATCAGTAAATGGCAGTTGATCGGGTTGGACTGATGTGCACAGTGGTCGATACTCGGTCCTTTGCTGTTCTTCTTTATGCAAACAATTTACCGAACAAAGTCAGGTGTGGCATACAGATGTTTGCAGATGATACAAAACTGTGGGCCACAGTGCAAGACAAGAAGGACCAGAAGAAACTTCAGAAAGATATAGATAGCCTGGAAGAATGGTCCAAAACCTGGCTACTAAAATTCAACTGTAAAAAGTGTAAGGTGATGCATATTTGGCACAACATACAGACCTGGTATCAAATGACCAACAATGGGAAAGCATATACATTCACCAAAACACAGGAAGAAAAAGACCTGGGTGTGTACATAACCAATGATCTGAAGTGGAATAGTCATTGTGTGACACTCCGCAGCCTTACCCGGTGCTACCCTAGTCTCATTCCATCCTACGTCATCTTGCATACTTACTTCTGTGTCAGTGGCACAGTTCCCACCCCCACCCACTGTACCGCCTCTACCGGTGTGGGCCATGGACCTATCAGATGTCACATCTCGTTTCCATAGACCAAGTCTGCTCCGGTGACAGACACTTGTTGGCCCATGGTTGGAACGGGTGTTCTTGCCTGTAAAGGTGTTCGGCAAGATTAGTGTCCTACTTTTTAAGAACTCCTTATGTCATGTTCAAATTTGGTGCTGTATTGCAATTGTTCCACGTGGGATCTCTCCACACGGTATTATTTCACAAACAGCAATCGGCGAATATGTGGTAGTGAATGTAGACGGACTTGGTCCGCCACGTACTTGAAAATATATATTTGGTTGTGTGAAAGACAATTTTGTGTGGTGTGGGTTCGTTTTGGTCGCCTAACACACTATGGACCTATACCTTCCAAGTCGCGAACAATCCCCGCCACTCTACTACCTATCTACGACAGACCTATCAATGGACCCTATGACAGACGACAGACCTGTTGGGGGGGGGATCCTACCAAGGTGCACTCTTGGTAAGTGCTCGACACAACGACAACGATGCACCTATTCGCAAGTGGACGATCGATTTACTTTAGACCCTAAAAATGTAATTCAGTATTTTTATAAATTAATAGACTTGAAATTATTATTCCAAAAAATATAAATAAGACTTTCCCAGAAAGTTGCAATGTTTATGTGACCTTTTATGGCCGAAATGAATTTTTTGGTGCAATTTCAAAGTTCCGGACATTCTAAGCTCATTGTCATGCATATTCATAGCGATTCATACGCATCACGTATTTTGGTCTTTCAAAGTGCGATTTTTGGATTTATACAAAATATAGGAAGCTACAAATTATTGGAAACTCTTTGTAAAAGGGTAAATCATCAATCGATTTGTGACATTTTAATGCATGCTAGAGGTATTGGACTTTAAATCCAAATAGGACAGTTAATTTGACGAAATCTGCCGATGTTCCGAATTGGAGTTATATTTAACCTACAAGAATACGGATTGTGGCATTCTACTAGTAAAAATTCACATTTACTTAGACATTAGGGCATTTCTTCTCGCAAGGCATTATGGGCTTATGCTGCAAGGAGTTCAATTGCAAATTTTTTACGGCCAGGCTGCCGGAAATTTACATGTGACTGCAGGTATGCAAGGTCTGCAGGCATGGGCTAAACAGGGTCGGATAAAATGAGATCGAACAAGAAATTGGTTTTGATGCACGCTCCACTATGCTATAGAAGATAGTTACATAGAGTGACTAATACGACAGCTAGAGAGCATTAAATGACCTTGTCATGTGACAAAACTCTGTTACAATTGTAGTTAAGCAGCATTGAAGGCTATGCAAGCTCTGGGATTGGTAAAAAGAAGCTTAAGTCAGTTGGATAAGCACAGCTTTGTAGTGATGTACAATACATATGTTAGACCACATCTGGAATACTGCGCTCAAGCCTGGAATCTACATCCGTTTGGAATAAGTACAAAAGCGAGCAATGAAATTGGTGAAAGAAGTTAAACATTTGAAGTATGAGGACAGATTAAAGGCACTGCAGCTTTTCTCATTAAAATACAGAAGACGGTGAGGCACATTAATTGAGACCTACAAAATATTAACAGGCAAAGTCAACACCGGATGAGAACAGTTTTCTACATAATCATCCACGTCACTTAAAGGATACAGTTTGAAGCTATTCAAGCCATTCGCATCAAGACGTTGTCGCAAAGAATTCTTCTCGCTGTCAGTCGTAGATGAATGAAATTAGCGATCAAAGCATGATGATAGTCTATTGGCCTACTGAGATCACGGATCTTAGGCTATTCTAGAACTTTTAGATGGCATGAGATCTACACAGGGAATGTTAATCTGGATTCTGGAGCTAGCTACAAATTAGCCGACGTTGGCAGCGGAGTTCAATAGCAATAGCAATGTACTCCAGATACTGAATATGATGCTGTGTGACATGGCTAGCTACAAATATACTGCATTTCAACAGCGATCTCATCAGCGTCATTTTCTAGAATGAGATAGCGATCTCACTGTAGAGACATTTCTACAATGAGATCGCCGATCTTAGGATGATGATAGGTCTAGCCTAAAGTATTCCGATCTTATTCCAGAATTCCCAGCTAGCACGAGATATTACACAGTGATTGATCTGTGGACGGCATAAAACTAGCCTAATCTTAGGGATGCATCGACCAAATTTTCTTTTTTTCTATAGTGCAACCAATGATGTACTCACTCACTCAAAGTGCAGTCTATTCTCACTCCTTAGTTCACGTCGTTTTAATCAGTATTATCCACGACACTAATTCAAACCATCTGTGATTCAAACAGAACAACCTTCGAAACCAAAAAGTAAACAAACAGCATGGGGCTTGCAAAATAAGTAAAGCTAACGTCATACAACGTGAATGAATGCCGCCCCCGCTGTCTCCTTTTTGCTGTCAGTGATGAGCTTCAATATCACAAATCAATCATTGCAATCAATCAATCACAATCCCTACTTGTTTTGCAGTATTGCTATTACTGGACGTTGTAAACTGATTCCCGAGGTGGCAGCACCGTCGAACAATGTGACAGTGGAGACAAGCTTGCAGTATGAGCCGACTCCCTTTCCATTGTCCTTGTTCGACAACAAAGATCAGAAGATAAATCAGGCAAACAAAGCAGGCTCTACCAAGACAAACCTAAAGGAGTTAACAGATCCACTTGACCTCACTGACAAATCCGGCGGCACCCTGGTGATTGACAGGCTGATAGCGGATGGCTTCTCTACGTGGTAAAGTGGGAACATCAGACCTGGCAGGAGATCGCCAACAATTACCTGAGATTGCAGTGACCAGCGGTGCAGCTGCAGGAAGAATGGGGCCATGTGCCTCTTGGTATGTGGACTGTGTAAAGGCACTACATGCAAAAATTGCAGTCATGATGGTTTTGAGTCTGCTGGAGAAGACTGACAATGATACTTGAACTTTTGCACTTCTGATGCTGTGAATCAGAATTAGCTCTACCTTCCTACCTCGAATGCAAGCCCTAAGTATAGCCTTTTGTCTCTCAAGGAGTGTTCCTGGTGAAATTTACAATTTACTCAAAAATCATGAAGATACCATGACTAGATCCCTACCAAATGAATGAATACAAAATGTTTTAAGTCAATTTCTGAAAAAAATCAGTTATCGGGTGCCCTAAATTGAGCACGTTTTTTCAAGGTTTTCCATGGGAGTTCAATTTTAACATTTTAACATGCTATTACATGCCTTTACAAACATATTGGTGAAGAAGTTGTTTGGTAGCAATATAGTTCACAGATTTTCATATGTTTCCCTTACCATAATACCAGGTACCAAGAAACGACTAAGTTCAAAGTTTTAATCATTAACCTTTAATCGGGTTACTAACAACACTTGCAACAGATAAGTTAGTGTGTGCCAGGGACAGAGAGATAGCCAAGACACATAGTGTACAGCCTATGATGGCCACACAATAAGCAACACAGTGACAGAAAAAGACAAACTTATAAAACCTCACAACCTAAAATACTGTACTAACACAGACTAGCTAAGTTACAAAATAAACTGATATGTCAAAAATATGTCCAACATTCAACTTCCTATAATGCAAAATCATACAGTACAATAAGTAAATGTGTAACAATTGCCTAAAAGCAATATTTACCACAAAACTTTGAATAAAAGCTGTGCCAAACGCTGGGTCATGCATACGGGCCTAGGGTCAATATAACTTGTACTAACAGAAGCCAAGTCCTGGTTACATGGCGGGTCCTGGATATAAGTTGGGTTCCAGATACAAGTCGCAACGATTAGGATACATGTGATACATAGGAAAAAACAGTTTTCTGATTCTTCTGAAGATATGGTAAAGTAGGCCCCGGGGGTCAATGTAACGTATACTTACAAAGGCCAGGTCCTGGAAAAACGACCAGGTTCCACATACAGGCTGTGGGTCAAGGCAGATTGTACTAACAAAAGCCAGCAACTTCTATTCCATGTTTTATGACATACAACACAGAGAAGCTGTGTTCAAAACATGGTACTCAAAACACAAAAAAGTCATCACATTTTAGCTGACAAAATCCGTAAGCAAAGTCTTTGAGCAAAAAAAAACATCAAAAATATCATGTACAGTACAGAAAACTCAAAGCGTACCAGTACATTTCAACTTATTTGATAATCCATACAAACAGTTTTTGCGCAGGAAACAAGTACTTATACCTCATTATGCTGCATCAACAATACACAAAGCACCAATAATTAGCTTAGTATTACCTGAAATTGGTGGTGGTTCAGCATAACTGGCAACATCGTTTGTCACATCAAGGAAGTTGATCAACGCCAGGCCTGGTTAGTACTTGGATGGTGACCATCCCGGTATGTAACCAGCCACCCAGATCAACTCAGCCCTCAGCCTGGCCATCCCTCCGTGGGTAAGCTGGGACAACAGGCACACCGCATGATGCACTAGCCACATATCCGTGATCTCGCAGTGCAAAAACTGGTGTCTGGCTGAGGGTTAAGGAAACAAAGATCAGTCTTAAGGCTCGGCAAGGATTTTACACTCGCATTTACATATCTGCAATTAGAACAGAACGTTATTAAAACAACTAAAATAAAAATCCATATCATGATGATACTGGACTTAGACACTTCTTTGCAAAATTTTTCCAGGATATTTTTCCTGATGCCCAACACATAGACCACCAATGCACTAAAAGCAGCCAAAATTCTTTAGTCAAAACCTGGGACTATTAAAACCAATCTTCAAATGGAAAAATATCACAAAGCACCAGCATCATCAATTCATCATCTAACTGACAAGATGCCTGCAGGCCTCAGTGTAGCCAGTCTCGCCCGGACCTCCAGCAAACTTGCTGTCATTAACAAAATCAAGAAAGGCCTTCAATGGGCAGACGGAAGATGCTACAAGACCTTTGCAAAATGACACGCGACTGGTGACATCTTCACCATCGTGCAGTACTCGTAGGCCAGCCTCCATATCAGAATATGTCTCCTTCGTCGGTGCATATAACTCAAACACAAGCCGGGAAGCATATCTTGGCCAGGCGCCGCTGCTGACTTCAAACACCGCTGCCAAAGGCTCAATGCTTGAATCATGCCCCGAGTACAAAATAAACTTCGGCAACGAATTACCATTAAAAGCCAAAGCCTGCTGCTTCATGCGGTGTGCAATCTCATAAACAAGTGGCTGAAGTTTGAGTCGTGCAAGACGCTGGTAGTCAACATCAGACACCGTTAGCCGGCCAATCTCATCTGTTACATGAAACACATCGCGCACAAACTCGGCTCCTAGACAATCGACGGCGAAGCCGTGGCAGAAATGTGCCATGGCCACGTCGAACACATGTGAAAGTCGAGGAAGCTTGTCAACAGTCAATCGTAGTCTTGCTGCAATACGATGCACAGCCGGCAGGTCACGAATGCTGCTGCTTCTCTGACCAAACGGCACCGAAAATGCATCGAGGAAGCCGGATTCCACCGCTGCGCAAGCGCACTGATGTCCAGTCTGCGGAGTGCACAATGTATTGTTGTCCGCCATCTGCAGTGCCGACATACGCGACACATCAACGTCTGGTGCAAAGCCGTGCATGAATGCAACGGCACTCTGGAATGTCCGACTGTATTTCGTAGCACGTATCAGCACCTGCACGCACATACATCATGAACTATTATTTTCAATTTTTGTTTTGACTGCAGCTATCTGTAATTGAAAAAAAATCCGCATTTCTGACATACTGCATGACCACATACAGCATACTGCACTTCACTTTGCATGATGCTGTTCTTCAGGGTTCCTACAGGTCTTCCGTTGCAAAATTTCCTGACTTTTCCAGTCATGAAATGACAACTTCCACGACGTTATCGAAACAATAATACAGCACAAATGTCAGAAATGCAAACAACAAAAGCTGAAACACTTCTAGCGTTTGGATTTTCGATGGAAGCTGCAAAATTGCTTGCTTTTAAATATTTTGAGACACAAAAATTCACAGATATCTGCAGGCAGCATGATTCAAGATCATTTTTCCTGACTTGTCCCTGACTTTTAAAAAAATATTTTTTCCTGACCTTTTCCTGACCACAAAACTTCCCTCACTTTTTCCAGTTTTCCCTGACCTGTAGGAATGCTGGTTCTTGTTTACAACATTTTGCAAACAGAAGTGTTCCATGATGCCTGGAATGCACTAAATTAATTTTTGGTTGGAGCCCCACACTTAACACTGCTGGGGGTGCTCACGACACTCTATCCCTCAGACCCTCTAGTTGGCTCCCATCCCCATTCCTCACCCCCTTTATGCCTGTAAAATGTCGTTTTCGATACCTATGACTCCTCACTTTGATTAGAGGGAAACTTGCTCCAGGTTTCGGAGGGATAGATGATAGTACTTGTTAGTATTAGAAGACCTGTTACATAACTGTATGACTACAGTGAAACATGCAATGTAGAATAGAAGCTCTCTGGTCTAACCTGCTGGCTAAAGCTGTCACCATCAGTATCAATCAGCTTGTGTCTTGTAATATAAGCCTCATGCAAAAATGCACCGTTCAGTATGTGCTGCTCAGCTCCCAGTGATGTAAGCTCACCCAGTCCGCAGTCAGCCTTATCTGGATACAAGCTGTAGCCAGCAAAGCTGCCTCTGCTACAAACATGGCCAAACTCTGCCATCTTTCGCAGGAATGCTGTTGTCAAACTGGCATTTGTGTCCAGCTGTGAATGACTCTGGAGCTGACAATGAAACGGTTTATTTACAACGTTCGGCACGGAATGGAGCGGACTTCGGTCGCCATGCCGGACAATCACATGCACCGACAACAAACGCAGCTCATCGGAGCCCAATGCTCCTGGATCGACAAACGGCATAAATGTCAACAGCTGTTAGCATTCTATCATATGACTACAAACCAGGTAACAAGCTAATACAAAATATAAAAATAATATAAAAATCAGCTATATGTTTACTACATGATAATTGCTATTCTTCACATAGAGTGAACCAAAATAAGATTTCTTTCAACATTACCACATTAGCATTTCAATATATTACACAAGTAACAGTCGAAAACTACAAATCTACAATACTGCATGAGGAAAAATCACAGAAAAAAAGCTAAAAACTGCATAACAGTGTGCTTAGTTTGCACAAGAATCTAAAAGAGCTAAGATAAAACTATTAAGCATAACATGTTATTACAACTTATGAAGATTGTATCATCCGCCAAGTACTTAGGACTAACTATCGATTCCAAGCTGAACTACAACGAACACATCAGTAATATCTGTAAGAAAGCTAACTCCACCAGAGCCTTCATCCATCGTAACACCAG
>Ga0209367_1008269_pt1 | contig 14231 bp, 10 predicted proteins | sample WorMetLIZISLAND2_FD_187412 | JGI IMG/M metagenome (GOLD analysis project Ga0209367, IMG submission 187412) | Marine gutless worms symbiont microbial communities from Max Planck institute for Marine Microbiology, Germany - Olavius geniculatus... ... | reverse complement strand
CTCTAGTAGAGTTACTCCAGGATTCCTCCGGCGTATTACTCTGGCGGATTACTCTGGGAGTTACTTTAGGATTGCTCTCTCACAAATAGTCCCCTTTATTGTTAATAAGTAATAATTACTAGTTATAACTTTAAAACTAGAGGCCTTCAGTCCTACGTCTAGGCTAAATCAAGGACCCACCCGACCTTTACGAGACTGTTGTGGACCTCTCAGCTAAGTCGACCTAGCTGCGTTGGGGGCAAACGTCACATTTGGATGCTGCGCACATTTTAATACTGAATTGCGACGAAATGGCTGGAGATAGACCAAGACAACCTGCGTATGAACTTTTTAGCATTAAACATAGATTTTAGCAGTCTAAGTCCCGATCCCGTAGGTTCATGGAGCCCGTCGGGCGTCAAAGACGGCTACCCCTCCTAAAAACTGGTTATTTTACCGCAATTATCTGGTGTAGCGTGAAAACGATTGCAAATAGGTACAGACATGCTGTTTATTATTAATTTTTGCGATCTTCTGCTGCAGCACAAAATGCAAGAATGAACAACGACGAAAAAGCTGGAGACAGACTGACAGTTTGCGAAGAGGAACTGCTATAGGCTTTCGCGCGTCTCGTGAGCATTAGCTCAAACTTCTTGTTTACATAAATTATCAGCAATGAACGTAGACTTCGACGGTCCAAGTCTCGATTTTCTAGGTTCAAGAAAACCTGCGCACGAGGGCATCAAGGAGCGGTACCCCCGTAAAAGTCGCGACGAAATGGCTGGAGATAGACTGACAGTTTGCGAACAGGGGCTTTCGCGCGTCCCGTGAGCATTAGCTCAATTTTCTTGTAGTATTTACGTAAAGCAAACTGCCTTGCTGAACTTCACGTCTTGTTCTTGTGCTTGTATAAGATTCACATTCTTATCATTTTAAAAATATCGATATCGATATCGATATCGCGATTTCACACTACTGAAAAACCGTTTGATAGCTATGTTCAGACTGGTGAAAAAGACTCGCCGTGCTTGGCACTCCGCGCCCTCATATACAAGCTTCTGACAACTTCATACTGGTGTCATTGCACTGGTGACAAAACTGTCAAAATGCAGAAAATTTATAATTTTTCACTGGCACAACTATTTAGTGACCTTTCGTTGTGTTGCAGTTCTACGCGCGCAAAGTAACAACCCGTGTATTAAAATTGAAACTTATTTAAATTATAAAATAGCACTTACTGCTGACGCAACTGGCGCCATCTGGCGAAAGCCAAGTTAACGTTTCTGTTGCGTGTAGTAGGCCTAAAGCCCTTTATAAATACCATTGGCCGCTAGCGTTACGGACGAACAGCCGCAAAGATTTTTACGCGCGAAAGCAGCTACTGCAACAGTAGCTACAGCTACAATTCTGTCTGTCTGTCTATCCGTCACACGGGTGGGTCAGTTAAAAACAGTGCAAGATAGGATCATCAAATCTTCACCGGTATGAAATGTATCAAACTCTAGAATCTGTATGATGTATTTCTAATTATTCAAAGTAGTACTTGTAACAAGTATAACAAAAATACTAATAGAACGGGTTAACGTAAATTAAAGACGCATTTTAATTTACACAATAAAGACGGGGTCACTACAGTACATGTGCGCGGCCCGTGTGACATTTGCTAAATTTCGATACTAGGCCTACATTAGTTTGGCTATCAATAAATTAAGAATAGGCCTACTTTCGGAACAGTAAAACTCGTCTCAGGAAATGCATCCATTTTTCAACTGAGAAGTGGTAAATGAGTATACTAATAAGCAGTTTACCTTCATGGCGGGTTTGAGTGAGGCTGAGTGTGCCGAGTGTGCCGGTGAGTCTGATGGCGAGCGTTGTACCGAAGCACTCAGACAGAGGCCGGCGTTCCTTGCTGCGCTTCGACCACCTCGACCTCGTGATGATGTTGTTAGAGCAGCCAGTAGCCGGGAAGTTCCTGACCGACATCGGCGACGAGTTGAACACCGCGGCACCGCTCAGAGAACTGGCGGGCTCCGAGGCCGCGTGACGCAGCGGAAAGATGGTGTGTAGCCGTACAGGAGTAGTGTTACACCTGACTGTTTACACATTTAACACACGGACTACACCCGCTGTACACTCCACGACTCCGATGCAAGCTAAATGTGACGGAGTATAAGGATGGTGTGACGGACTGCGGAAATAGTGTGGCAAAGAGTAATAATGGCGTGACACAGTGCAGAAAAGTTGTGGAACCGTAAAGCGAGTGTGAAAACAGTATCATTAAGTGCAAGGATGGTGTGAGACAGCGGAAAGATGGTGTAACAAACTGGTCTAATGTAAGAATGGTGTGATGAAGCGTAATTATGACATGGCAAAATGTAATGGTCGTCTGAAGAAGTGTGAAAATGATGTGATTGAGTGTAAAAATGGCGTGGCGCAGCGGAAAGATGGTAGACGTGATGTCCTCTGAGCTGAGGAAGACAGCAAGTGGCGGTGTCGAAGGACAATTTTGTTCTTCAATCTCTTCCGCGTCGCAGGAAGAATCTTGTTGTCGACCTCGTCTCGTCAGACTCCGGTAGCGACGCACGTCCACCAGCAGATCATCGCCGTCATCATTACGATCCGTCCTCGGCTGCAAGATTCAAAAGCAATTCCGCTTCCCAATCTTGTATAAAACTGATGTGATAAAAACCGAAACGGACGGCAAAAGTTAGTTTTATTCTAACAAATTTTATTTTCGTTTACCAAAGGAAAGAGGTACCGATTTGCCTGTTTTTGTTACGATCCGTCCTCACGCTGTTTCCCGCGGAACAGTCTACCCCTGCGGCGCTGTCGTCAAAATTGCCGACCGACAGACCATCGGTCGTCGACAGGCCGGGTAGCTTGCCCGCAGACTCGGTGATTCGACCGTTGAAAAGAAGTCGCCGCAGCAGACGAGACCGCGACAGCGAGCTAGTCCCAGCGGAGTCTTCTTCTCCGATCTTTCTCGCGGCGGCGTAGGAACAACTCCGAGCGAATCCGTGGACGGCGTCCGGCGCGTCGGGAGAGCGCGGTTGACGGAAGCAGGAGAGATCCGGAGACCAGGAGCGCTCGAAGTGACGGGACCGTCTTAGCGGCATCAGTGGCCGGCTTCGACCGCCGACTAGCTTTGATACTCCCGGACTGCCGAAAGACTTGGTAGTGGCAGCAGCGTCACAGTAACAGTTGGCGGTGGACGTCGGATCATGGTTGACGGACGACTGGCGTAACGTGACGCAGCTGGTTGATTCCGCTCGCTGTTGCTGCTCCACATCTCACAAAATTTTAGGGTCATGTGACCCTGGCTACGCCCACTTTAAAAAAAATAATTTGGGGGCCACATCCGTACTGTCTTTGAAAACATGTGCGTTAAATTTGAAGTCCGTCACTTTAACCGTTTTGGAGCGTTTCTGCTGCTCCACATCTTCGACGAGCGTCGAGTCATCTGTCGGAGCACGACTCACAAAAATGGTTACGTTATCGTTAGATGATCGGAGCACTGCTCCGTCACCTTTCCGGCACGGACGTGACCAGACGGAGCAAAGCTCCTCCGTCGGGCGGATCGGCCGAGCGTCGAGTCATCCGGACTTTTCCAGCGACACGAGGAGTCCTGCGATCCAGACGGAGAGGACAGTGAGCACATGGTAGAGGTGTCCGATGAACTCGCCTCTGGCACGATTTCGTCACTGCTCGGAGAACTGTAGTTTAACGCGAGATCCTCCCGACGTCTACTTGGATCAGCCAGGTGTTGTTGAGGTTGATGTTGTTCCGTCGAAACCTCCTCTACTCTGTGACGGTTCTCGGCGACGTAGTCGGATAACTTTGGCGACGAAAGACGTTGGTCCTGTTTCAGATGTTTCGCTACTTCTATCACCGAAGCCGGTACCACCGAGTCAGTGGTGAACAATAATCCCGCTACCCTGCTCCTGACTGGTCTAACTTTTGCCGCAGACGTTGGACAAGAAAAATAAACAACATTTTTAGATGTCATGCAGTCGGTTTTGCCGAAAGAATCGCTATTGCTGTCAGTTGTACAGTCGTTTAACTGAGCGAGTAAAGTATCGATTGGTATGGTAGGAAACCGGGTACTTGATCCATCACTAATATGACAATCTGGAGGCCTGATGAAATGATACAGCTCAGCCGTTGTACTTGACAGAATTTCGTCCATAAATTCGAAATCTCGCTCAATGTCAACTTTATCGAACGGTGGCATACTTCTCTTATTATCTTTTCCAATCTGTTTGTCTTGCCTACCACCGCCCTTTACTTTTCTGTTTTTCTGGCGTCTTTCGGTAGCAGAAATGGCGCTATCGGTGTCGGTGTTTTTTAAACAGTTTGAAGAAGAATTTTCATTTTGAATATTTTCTTTAGTCTTCACTAAGTGTTCTTTTCCATATGTGTTACTTCTCGTATTTTTACTTTGTGCTGAATGAGCAACAGTGACAGAATTTAATTTAGACTGAGAATGTTGAAAAACCTTTAAATCAGACGATGAATTCCTGTCTTGAACATCGTCGAGATTAGTTTGCGGAAACAGCCCTTCACTGCTGACTTTAGTGATGCACGTGTTCAGCGTTTCTTTCGGTTGCTGTTGTTGAGAACACAATAACGAAGTCCCTGCGTTGCTTGTTGCTAACTTTTTCTTTCCATCAATATCGCACGCCAGATCACGTCTATCGAGATCAAAGTCACGACGCACTTTTGACGACGTTACAGATGTCACGTGATTGGACTTCCCTTTCGCCGTTTCAACATCTTTTTCCATCACGAATTTATTTATGACTGACGAAGCGCCGATACCGATACCGGCACTACCAACACCAGACGCCAGCGATCGCTGCCTAACGAGTTTCTTCTCTGCCAGTAACGTCACATCGTTGACGTCATCATTCCCAGCCAATCGCGGTTGCCGACCTGCACGCGCTTGATGAAAGACTTCTGGTTGAACTGAGGTCGCCGCGGGTGCCCTTGACGGCACTTTTCCAAGGTCATTAAATTTGTAAATGTCGACAACAGTCTTTACTGCATTATGACTAGAGCAAACTACTGACGACGCTGATTCTAAAGTTTTTGATTCTGTCTTCGCAGAAGAGGAGGCGGCGACGGCAATCTTTTGACGGTTCGATATGCAGGAAATTTTACTATCAGCTCCAGTTGTAGCTTTACTGCAGCTTTCGTCCGGCTGTTTCGTAGAAGTCGCATTGGTCGTTGCTGTTCTTCGTCCAGTCGAAGTCTGGCCGTTACTCCGCCCAGCTACAGCTGAATTCACCAACACTCGTCGTGACGTCACAGCTCCCAGGGACGATGAAGCTGACGGAATACTCGAAGCACCATTGACAGCGGAACTGCAGGTGATCTTCCTGTTGAGTTGCCTCCGAGCCAGAGTCGAGTCCGACTTGGTTTTACCAAGGTCTGCCGCCGGCGTCGGTCGTTTGGTCCGCGGCGGCCCTGGACGACGTTTCGCAGGCAAGTCCTGACGGCCGCCTCCGATGACGTCGGATCCAGTCTTAGATCTAGAGGCTGTCGAAGACCTCGAACAGTTTCCGGCGGTAGAGTAAGAGTCCGGGGTGGATCGGCGACTGCTGACGGGGCTCGGTGATTTGTCGCTGCTGCCGTAGTCTCGCAGTGTCCTCGCCCACGGCTTGCGAACGACAACGCCTGCAAGAACAGCGCCGCGACCTTCCGACGGCTTTGAAGCTGAGCATGTTTGACCCTCAGATTGACCTTGACCTCGACCTTGAGATCTTCTGCTGCAACCACAGCTTCTCAAGGTTACGATCAAGGTCACTGCGTCACATCTAAAGGTCAAACTCGCATAGCTTTAGTGAGGACATCACACAGTTGAGCCGGTAGTGACCTTGACCTTGACCTTGAATTGTTCTGGCGGCGCAGCAGCACTTACGGCGGAACGGTTCGGACGTTTCATTCGCGGTTACATTCTTCTGTCGCTGTCTGCGTTCGTCCGATGACTGACAACGACGTGTATGCCCAGGACCGCTAGTCACGCCACTGCAGGTTGCCATCCTGGCGCTCAGCGATCGACCCGTTACGTGACCGGATGTGACGTCACGTCTACCGGAAGCGGCTGCAGATTCGTCGGTGTCGTTCGCGATCGTACGGCCGTCGCTGCGACACTTTAGCTGTTTACTCGCAACTGCTCGCTGCCGACGGCAGTGATTTTGTGGTTCGGCAGCGCCGCCCGTTATCTTCTTTCCGTCCGTGGAGAAGTTTGGTCTGGCTCTGACTGCCTGATCCTGCGACGGTCGCGCTGTCGATCTCGCGGTTCTCTGGATCCTTGTAGCCCCCGGTTGTTGCGATGATGCCGGGGAATTCCATCGCTGCGTCTTTTCCCCGTTCTTCCGTCTGGTAATTCCCAGCGTTCGGCAGTCATCGCACATACGGGGGCCAGGCCTCGGTGCGTCCTGGCTGCAAACAGTTGTCGGCCCACGACACGGCTTTACATCAGTTGTAGAAACCGGGTTCAAAGATCGCGACATTTCGCTCGACTCTGTAACCTCGACGGACTGACGGTTCTCAAGGCGATCGCTGCTGCAAACGTCGGACGTCTGATGTGTTTGACCTTCACACGATGACGTCACAAGGTCAGCGCCGGCGGGACTCGGCTGCAGGAGTTCCTCCTCCTCGGTATCCCGGTGTGACGTCATCATCGTGACGTCATCGTCGACGGGTTCCCCGGCGCCAAGATGCTGCGTACTGAGCACGTGATCGCGGTCATTATCAGCCTGTTGTTCACCAGCGTCTGCTGAACCGCCCGTCTCACTGCAAGCTCCGCCCATCGAAGTCACGTGATCACAGCGGCGCCTCTACAACGTCCGCGCAGCACACGTACAAGACAAATTACGACGTCGTGTATACGGTGATTAGATCGAGCAAAAGACGACCGTGCGGAAGCGGAACAATGGACGCCAACGTACCGTTCAATTAAATACCAATTTATCCCACGGTCCCACGTGCAAAATACTGCAAATGCTAAACGTTTAGCGGACCTTACTAAATGGATGGCAAGACCGTATCAAAATTATTGTTGTATTGCAACAAAATGAGAAAAACAACAATTATCAGCGATTTTTCCCGGATGAGAATTGTGGAATGTCAGGCATCCATCCCACACAAAATCAGAATTAAGCTTATTATTTTAAGCTAAAAAAGGCCTAGAAACAAGTACTAAAATATTTTTGGAGTTTTAGACCAGCATTCCATCAGCAGCAGCGTTATGCAACGCTTTGCAAACCTGTAAAAATCTGTGGGAATGCGATTTAATTTTAGTTTAAAAACGTTAGTTTCTAGTTTCGTACTGCTTTTAATCGCAAATGGAGAAGCCGCATAACCCAAAGCCAGCACGAAGCCTGGCGTTCGATTTAAAATGAACAGAACTACACTGTATTCGGCAATTCGCAGTTGGCAAATAGAAATTTTGCTGTCTGCTACAGCAAAGTTGAATACATCATTCTTTATTAAGTGATGATGAGCGCGCATGTGTAGTGGTAAATTGGCACCGGTCAGTGCGACCACACGCAGTGCTACGAGTATAGACGACGTGGGCGGGCGCGCCATTGCAAGTCGCATAGAAATATGACATTTATCTCTGGCTCATGCTGCCAGCGTATCTGCTACACGGACATAAGCTCAGATTCTAGAGATGCTATACGAGTCATATCGACACCGAACCGAATCCGAATCTTACAACAATATACGCAGTAGTAAGCACTTCATAACAGCATCGTAAAACATTCGATTTATGTTTTGTTGTTCACGCCCGGATCTATTCATTTGACAGAGCTTTTGACACTATGGTGCAATATTCCAGAAAACGCATATCTTCGGCCTATTCTAGAACAGAAGGCGTTAAAATGCAAACATATTTTTCCAAAACACATACAATATGCATTCTTGGTGTCGTAACGACAGGACGTCGGACTTACGATTAAGAGCTCGTATGTTCCACTCACGGTCGAGTCGCTATCAAGTAGTTACTTACTACAGTGCACTTGGATGAATATGGGCGGACATCTCAAATGTAGCAAAGTTAAACAGGCTGACGAAGTGTTGTGTGCTGAATAAACGAGGTGTAAAAATATTCGTACATAACACAGACATCGTGCTTTTTGTGTTGGGTATTTTATTCTGGGACCTCGCAGAAGCAGTCACCCAAGACAGCACTTGGTGCACATGTAAAAATTTCGGCAGAAAACTTTAGTACGGCTCTCTGACGGGACTCTGAACGTGCGTCGAGGAAAAAAATACAGGGTGGGCCAAAAAACGTGGCACTTTACTTTTGTCCATATTTTCGCCAGTATTGTTGATTGATTTTCAAAATTCGTTTACAGGCACACTCTGCAGGCAATTTGCGATAACGTGATTATTACATATCCCACCACACTGCAAATGCGTCTCTACACTACCTTGCAAAATATCAATGAAATATAGATACATAACGATAATAACAAACAAACATTTTGGTAAAATTGAAAAAAGCACTTCAGACGAACATTGCAGCGAATTGTCTGTATGACATTAGACTGTGTTAGACCCACACAGTCTAATGTCATACGAATCATTCATCGCAATGTTGGCCTGAAGCGGTTTTTCATGTACTTAAATTTTTGTTATTATCGTTAGTTTTTGCTTACATTTATATTTCACAAAGTAGTGTAGAAACACACTTACAGTGTGGTAAAATATATAATAATCACATTATTGCGAATTGTCCGCAAAGTGAAGCAGTGAAAGAATGTTAAAAATTGGTCAATAATCGGCGAAGATATTGACAAAAGTAAAGTGCCACGTTTTTATGGTTCACGGTGTAGCCTGGCACCGATTGAACAAACGAAACTGTTACGAGTCACATCACTAACTGCAAAGAGCATATGGAAAGACGGAACGTAAGTAAAGCGACGCAGATTACGTCTTTAGTGCTGCAGAAGATTTCTGCGTGCATGCTGTGGTCGCACCGTCTGTCGCTGTATGCCTACGCAGCTTCTACGTCCCTGTGCATGTATCTTCAAGCCCTGAGCAATAGCTCGGTGTTAATTTGACATTTTGACTCCGCAATAAATTCAGAAAATTCCAGTTTTATTGTGTCATCCATCGAGGCCGGGTTTCGTTATGACGATCTAAAATCTGCACCGAATTTCATATCGTCTGATATTGTAACAGGAAGGGGGTAGGCTAACTGTCTCTCTTGCGTTTTACCTTGGCGGAATTTTTGCTTCAAAAATGCACATTTGTTGCTGGAGATTTAGGAAATTTAGGGTAAAAAGTAAAAATTTAGAAGCAAAATTAAAATTTTGCACAGCATCAGCCAATCAAAGCACATTTATATAGCGCCATATGTCGCGAATCAATACTGAACCGACACGGGTCTTACAAGACACGAACTAATGAAGAGTTCACACAAGAACTTTTCCGTAAAAACTGGACTTAACTACAAGCCTGCATCGAGATTCAGTCGTTCTGCTTCCGGTTGCGTCAAACTCAAAACGCACAAGTGAGAAGAGGTTAAATGAACTGTTGCTGATTTTCATTTAACTAAATTTCTGAAGTAGGCCTACTTCTACGTTTACATAGGCAGTTTTTAGTTCGGTCATCGTATTTGTTGAACCGGATCAGTGTTTCTTGCTGGCTGGCTCACCGGTTCTAATAAAAGCCTACTGTCTGAGATTGTAATAATAAGGTTAATACGAAAAAATAAGCGATGTGTTGGTGATTAAAACGCCGCTGAGAAGATACTTTTAGACCTAGACTAAGGGGTTAACGTGTAGTGTAGTGGCGCAACCCTTGACAGAAGCTCTCGAGACCGAAAGTGCATACAGGGAAATGTGCAACATTTCCGTTGACTGGCAAGGCAAGACTCTCAACTCGTTCTTAACTTTACTCGTTTTTTTACTTACTTACTTATTTGTGCTCTATCTTACTTCCTTCGCCCATTTTCTTTCTTTTTTTAATTGACTCATTTTTTTCTTTCTTTCTTCCTTTAATTCATACTTCCTTCAACTCATTTTCGTACTTTTATTGTTTCATTTTTATTCCTTTTTTCTTTTTTCTGCTTTCCCTTTTTTTCATTTTTTTGTGTTTTCTAATTGGCTTTAGTTGTCTTTTCCAGTTTTTTGGTTAATCCTCGGTATGTTGCGGTATAGTCGCGTGACTGACAAGGCAAGACTCGTCGAACCGTGAAGAAATCGTGAACGTCGTGTTGCCACAACCACGTGCTTGACCGGTCACAACTCTCTCCGCATCTGTCTGTCTGTCTGTTTGTCTGTTTGTCTGTTTCTCTCTCTGTCACAGACTTGACGTCACAGCCACGTCATCAGCGCTTATCTCCTGGCCCAAATCTCACCCGAGTCTCCGACAGAAATCCCCACGACAAAAAACCTTTCACAAAAAAATCCCCCCTGGCGTTGTAAACGTTAGCCTAATAAACGTTGTTTGCAACGTTATCTGCTAATTTTGATTAGAACGTTATTTTATTGTTTTCTTTCATTTTCGCAACGTTTTCTTTAATTTTAATAGGCCTAGAGGTTGAATGTTTAGTGTAAAATTGACGGCTGATACAAAATAAATCATTTAATATATGCTATTAATTTATGAGTGGCACTGCGATTTTGTACATAAATGTACAATATCATATATATATACATATACAATATCATATTCAATTGCATTTAGGTTCTAAAGGTTACTGTATTATACGTCACTGCATATTAAATTCGGTAAGCTATAATACACTTTTTGTCTAGCACTCAGACAGACAGAGAGTGGACGTGGAGCTAATAATATATAGCCGACTGGAAGCGACGCATCGGCTAATGAGCAGTGGATACTTGCCCGGCATTCGGCAGACAGACCAGCTCTCTTACACTGGCATTGATCGGCAATTCGTTCGAGCGCCGTACGCCAGGCGACGACACGTCACGTCCGCTATTAAACACCCGTTATTGAATAACAGCGCCGCAATCATAGGCCCCGCTGGTGATGCACCGATATTGAACGTCTCAGTATGCGGCCAACACGTTGGGCAACGAAAACGTTTTATCAGTACCGGTGATGCGCAATGAAGTCTATTTCGCAAAAAAACTCGCAAAAATAACTTTAGAAGCACATGCAACGCATAGAAACAAAACGCAACAGTTTTACCGAACGTCAGCACAGTTTGTTATGCAGAGCCTTGTATTAGCCATGATTGCGGTGTCTGTCTGTCTGTCTGTCTGTCCGTCCGGCTGTATCGCACGCTGGCGCTACGTCGAAAGTTCGAAAGTCAATACGACGCAAACTACGATTACGAAATAATCTTTATTTTTGACTCTGTGAAAAACCCTGCTTTCAGCATCAGACTCTGTAAAGATTGTCTGGAAGTTTGAAAAGTTCACTTAAACACTTCTCTTGTTCCGGCTTGTTATGTTTGTCAGAAAAGTGCAACTTCCTGACCTTACCCAACTTTTCTAACCCACGCATGACGCCGCCGCTGTCCTGCTCGGAGTGACAATCGTCCAGTCAATATTATTACTCGGTGTTGTCGCCTGCAGGACGATGCAATTGTGTTGAACTGTGTGTCGCGTGACAACTCTCCCACGACGACACCTCCTCCCCTTTCGCTACAAGAAACAACTTCCCACGGCAACACCCCAGCCTACGACAAAAACTACTTGCGACAGAACCTACAGTGCATTGCGCACACGCCTTCCAAATACATTCTATTACTCCCACCCCCCCCTAGAGATCGGGTGCGTCAGCCGCTATCGTAGATTTTAAACTGGGGACTTGAACTTTCGCTGTCACTTCTCCTTTTTTCTTTTCTCTCTTTATTACCATTTTCTTAATTCTTTCCTCGACTCCATGTCGTTTTGCTGTGCTTCGTAATCCAGCAATAGAAGTTTGGAAAGTGCTGTAATTTCCCGAGAGGGTCCGCGAACGGAGCTGGCCGACAAGCGCACTGTGGTGCATCTTAACGTAAAAAGTAACACGTTTTATTATATAAATCACATGAAAACTTTTATTCACTGCTTTATGCGCTCAATAAGGTTTTCTTCTTTGTTTTTCGTCTAGAGACCGTTCGTACAATACAATAACACACTTGGCTGTATTTTTTGTTTTGCAATACTTTTGTTCTCACTGCATAACCTTATTTGACCGATCCTTGATCAAGTGTGTAATTTGTGTGCTTTTTCGTAACTGTGTGGACAGTTGTTACTTGTTAGTGCCGAATTTGTTTGTCTTGGTGTCTTTTTAACGTTAACATTTTTGCTGTACTTTTCACGCGAAATCGTTCTTGCCGCGCAAGCGCTTTTGCTTATCCCTACACATTTTTCCGTAGCTTGGTCTGTCTGTGTGTCGTCTGTCAACCTACCCCTGCTTAAAATGACGGATCTAGATGTTATTTGGCAGGTGGACTTCTGGAATCCAATGACACATTGTGTTTGGTGCAGGGTCTTTGACACCCCGGGGAGGAGAGATCTGAGGTCCAACCCGCGCCAGCGAAAACATACAATTGCAATTATGCAGCCAAAAGTCAGTTTTATGCTGCCATCTGACAAATAAAAACAAATGATTTCGCTTTTTCCTCAATTAGTTTGGTCCTTGTATTTCTACTGCTATGTTGTGATTTTGTGTTAATAAATTGATTGATTGCTTGGTTAATTGGTGGGAACAACAACGCCTCACTGTCCGTTGTGCATAATATGCCGCAGAGTTGAACAGTAACGTTGCAGGAGGCAACGAGGATGAGGATGAGTCGAAGCAACTGCTGTGAATGCGACGATCGTCGCTGATGTAACATCTGCCCGAAAGCCGGAGAAACGACTCTTCTGCGTCCAGACATTAGCCTATACAGCTGAAACCGTCTCTCTCTGGGGGCCAATAAACAAACTTAAAAAAACACGGACACAGGCAGGCACAGAGACAGACGGACAGAGAGAAAACAGACGAAGAGAACGGAACGCACGCAGGTGTGTTCGTGCTTGGCGTGCGTCATGATACCTGGCTAATAGTGATGAACGAATCTCTTTTTTTCTCATGAAAATTCAACTCGATATCGATACTCTATCAGTTTACCACATGAACGGCTAATATATTATATTTTTTTGTGTGTAAAAGTGTGTATCCGATTCCAATTCTTTTCTTCCCTGTGATTGTGTTTTCTGTTTTTTGCGTGTTTGCAACTCAAATAGTAACTACAAATGTTATTCCCCGATATAAAACCTTTAATGTATTTTTTGCCAAAAAACCTATTCTTACTATATTATGCTGACGTACTCGTTTATAAAACAACAGTCAAAGTAAAAACTTAATTATTAAAAAAAACTTTCGCGTGGCATATAATTATGTTAAGGCGCGTACAGAGCGACGTAACTAAACTGAACTGAACTGACATGGTTCAGTTTTTGACGAATGAACAAGCATTATTGAATTACAGGCATTGTCTAACGGCGCCTTTGCTCGCCCGTTGGTCAGTTCGTTAAAAAAACTAAACCCCGTGTTCAGTTCAGTTCAGTTCAGTTGCGTCGCTCTCTACGCGCCTTTAAGCTTGTTGTGACTGTTTGGTTGATTAAGTAAAGTAGACCGTATATAAGCACCGCGATAACGTAACTTAAGCAGTGTTTTTTTATTTGCTACAAAAATGTATACATGCGGATTATTACTTCCGCCAAGGAGGTAATGTTTTGCCAGACTTTGTTCGTTTGTTTGTTTGTCTGTTTGTTTGTCAGTGTGTCAGCAAGATAACTCAAACAGTTATGGACGGATCTTTCTAAAATTTTCTGGAAATGTCGGGAATGGCAAAAACTACCAGTGATTCAATTTTGGGAATGATCCGGAAGGAATCCTGGATTCTGGATTACTTTGAAATTTTCGTTAACATTGCTTTCAATGAAGCATAAGGGAAACCGTTGCCAAACCGAATATAGTGCTGCACCTGGCGAACAACATGGCGTTGGCGGAGGTCTGCGGTCTCTGACTGCTTTCTAGTATTGTAAATATATTTATTAGCAACGTTTTTATTTAGCTTTTTTATTTTATCCACGCTTACGTATTTTGGCAATTTTACTGTCATTTAACAAGAATAAAAATTGAGGGCATTTTGGTATGTACTATATACACTGTGTTTCAAAAAAACGGGCACCCTTTTTATTTCTTTCATAATTCACTCAAATGATGATCAATTTACACGAAATTTTTATCAGATGTAGCTGAAGAAATGCTAATTCAAAATATGTGGACAA
>Ga0209367_1008267_pt1 | contig 14232 bp, 10 predicted proteins | sample WorMetLIZISLAND2_FD_187412 | JGI IMG/M metagenome (GOLD analysis project Ga0209367, IMG submission 187412) | Marine gutless worms symbiont microbial communities from Max Planck institute for Marine Microbiology, Germany - Olavius geniculatus... ... | reverse complement strand
CGACCTTGGCCCCCAACTTTAACTCCTAGATCCGCCATATGAGTTGTCACACTTTGCATGTCGATCGCAATATCTGTCATTTTGTGAACCACTATCCTGGGCTAGTCAGCAGTTTTGTCATATTGTAAGCAGACGACAACGCTTTCTGACTTGTTGGCAAAATTGAAAAGAAGTCGAAGCTTATAGGCTTATTGTGATTATCTTTTTGCAATTTTCGTTAAAGTCGAGCTAATGAAAGCTGACATTTGAGCGGCGATATTGGGTGACGATATAACGATATACTCTCAAGTCTCGACTGTCAATGCAACTGTCAATCTTTTTGGCGTCGTGGCAGGTGTGAGAGGGTCAATTGCCCTCGCCCTCTAAATTTTAGACTGTCGATAAAGTTTGCTCTTGTCGGAGAATTTGTCCAAAAATAGGCTACCAAATTTAGGGATAAAAATCAATCTCTGTTTTGGCCTTTTGTGGGAGAATGTAAGGACAGAAATTAGATTTTGAGCACCCATAAATTTTTACAATAAGGTGGTAGATGACTCAGGAACCAACCACTTAGATTTTGGTGGCGATCTGGTTTAGAAGCCGGGTCAAAAGTTTCTGGAGCAGATCCGTTGTATTGGCCAGGTGGCGGCACTGTTCCCGGCTAAGTTTTGAGATCTGTGATCGCTTCTGTTTGTCGTCATAGCCTAGTCGTAGAGGTTACAGACACTAATAACGTAACGTGACGTGATATGCTGTCGTGCACATGCGTATTCAGTTATCGATCCCGTCAGATCGCGTGGTCTCGGTGGCCGAGCGGTTGCTGGCGTCGACCTCGGCCAACGTGAAGCTGGCCGGTCTAGCCGCTCGCGACAGCCTACGACTGGAAGCTGGACTCTGTCTCTACGGCAGCGACATCGATGAGCGTACAACACCTGTCGAAGCCGCGCTTGCGTGGACCATCGGTATGTTGCCGGTGGTTTTTGGTGCATGATGCATACAGTATATCGTGAGAGTATATCGTGTTGCAGTCTAGGCGACTGGTGCAAAATATGGTCAGAATTGCTCAGCTAGTGACAAAAGCGTGAAACTTGGCTCAATAATACCTCAGACTCTTCTGATCAATTTTAGTGTTAGTGCCAACGTAAACCGTTTACAGCATAGCAACCGTTGCTAGGCAACCTGTTTTCCTTAACAACCAGCATGTCAGGACGCTCATGCACACCATGGAAGGCTACAGATAAGTTAAAATGAACAAAAGTCAAGGCCTATAAAAATTAACTTCAGCGCTTCCGTGTTGCAGCCTGGCGTATCAGTAGGGACAGGAAAATAATTTATTTTGATTTTTTGTTATTGTTTCATGGCATTTTTTCTGTATAATATTACAGCACAGCTTATTAAAAACAGTCATTCACCGAATGATACCAAGAGAACTAAAGTTGCAACGTAAGAGACAATATGCAAGCAGTTTTGTTTCAGCAAAGCTTTGAAAACAACCGCAGCAGTACGTATGTTCGACTGTTCAAGATTTTTAGCCCATAGACTAGTGACAACCGGAAGCACGGGAATTTTTTACGCCTAATTACAATAACGTAATTATTTCAGCACGGCTCTTCACACTATACTGGCTACGTGTGACAAACAGCTTATACTATAGAGCCTCAAACCTTAATTCAATCTGTGGTGACGATAGCCTAAAGGTGCGTTCTCACGCGCGCGCGCTGACGCGCGTTAACGCGCGTCAACGGGTATTGCATATTCATTTGCCAACCAATCAAAGTGTCCTATCCAAATTTCTAGGACACTTTGATTAGTTGGCTCATGAATATGCAATACGTTGACGCGCGTTGACGCGCGCAGTGAGAACGCACCTTTAGTGTGCATGACCGAAGTGTTCGCTTTTCGCGCGCATGATGACGGACGACGCACTGTAAAATCGAAGTGTTTCTTATGTACTTTTTGGTGGTTACTCAGCTGCCACCAATTTTGGGATATCGAAACACCGAGCGTTCTAACACTTCCAAATCAGTCGATGCTAATTTTACGTTAACTTTTATTTTTGTGGCCGACTTCGTAAGTTCCGACATCGTCCTATAAGTTCGTAACGTAACGTGTTTGTTCAAGTTCAGAAAACTCTGCCCCTAAATTTTGTTTAAAACTAGTTTTTAGTCTCAAATTTCGTATTTTTGGCAGAAAATTTGCCGACAGCTTAAGTGTTAAGATGGGCAGTTGTCTCTACCTTTTGCCCTAGCCACGACGTTACTGAGTCGCAGTCATAAAAGAAATATTTATTGTTTTGATCAAAAATACCTTACATATAGCCTATACAGTGTCTTGGGAGCGCATATATATAGCTACAGGCACAGGAGCTGGAAAACACAAAGATTTACACGACCGGACAGGACATTATTTCTCGTACTAAACTGATTGCATTGTGATTATTGCCGTTCAGTAATTACTTTCTTTTTGCAGTAACAATTTGAAGATAGGTCATAACTAGTAAATAAATTTTGTTAGTTATCAGTGTTAAAAAATTTAAATCTACTTCGGTACATTAGTATTACGATTTATAACAATAGTGGTGTAAAAAAATTTTTTGTTTTAGGAAAAAGAAGGAGAAAAGAAGAAAATTTTCCTGGAAGCAGCATAATTCTGAAACAGCTTAGTGAGAAGCCTAGCAGAAGAAGAGTGGGCTTTCTGTCCAGTGGACCACCTGCCAGAGGTGAGCGATTAACTAGCTTTCAACGTAGCCGACTTGTTTTTTGGCTAAATTCCATGAATTACAGTGTGAATAAAATAAATTGCACTTTCATATTGGTGCTAATAGTTTGTTTATTGCTTTCATTAGCTGTTGTTATTTCATGATTTATTAGAACGTATTTAGGTCTACCAGCAAGAAACTATTACTGATGATGTTTTCATACACACTCAAATAGGTAAAATCAATAACCAAATGAACTTTCAAGTAGTAAACGGTGATGTTAAATAGGCCTACGCAACCACTGCTTTGTATTTATTATTACTCATGTCTATTTTAGTACTGGTGCCATCAAAAAAATTTTGAAAGAAAACGCAATAAACACCGTGTAAATACAAAAAGTATCATACTGCTGATAACTCGTATAAACTGGTATGTGCGTAAACTGTGTATATTTGATTATTAGTTAAGTTTGCTGCTGATTTGTATGCATACGAGTAGCCTACGTATGGTAAACAAAGATATATAAAAAACTCTGGTTAAACGAAAAACAACCCGATGGGCCCGTGGTTCCATTTCATTAATACACTGCTTTTTATGAAATCACTTAGCTTCTGTCTGTACGTGCTTACATGTTTATAGTGATTATAGTTATACATTTTACGTAGCCATTTGCACTTCTGCTTGTCTTCATGTCAGGCGGTACAAAAATCCTTGACGAAAGCGGCACTGCGGAGATCGGCTGCGTTACAAGCGGCTCTCCGTCGCCGTCTCTGAAGCCGCAGAACGTTGCCATGGGTTACGTAGACGCCAAGCACGCTGCTAGCGGCTGCAGAGTCATGTTTGACGTACGCAAGAAGCTTGTCGACGCAGTAGTTGCCAAGATGCCGTTCGTGCCGCATCGATACTACGTTAAGAAGTGATGACTTACTAGTCGCAAATTCTACCCGTGAGATTCGGCGGCGAATTCGTCTGTAGGCCTATACCTTTTAGGCCTACATGTTGACGCTCTAGGCAGATCTCTAATTTCGATTTCCGCCGTGTGAGCTACTTTTCAAAGTCTGTTACTTGTATAGACTCCTACTGATGTACTTTATCGGTAATTCATCATTCTGCTGTGTGTAAAAGTAAAATTTTTTCATGCATTATTACGATGACTGTGAAACGTGAAGCATTGAAAGCAAACGTTGTCTCTGTATATACAGAGAGGCAGTGCTGACTGTTTTCCATATGCTACAGCTTTTAGGAGCAGTCATATAAAGCATTGTTGAATTTGGTTGTGTCGAAATGAGACAACTAAACTTTGTTTTAGTGCGCCAAAGTTCACTAAAATGTTTTACTGTAATTTTTGGCTTTTTTTCTTTCGTTTTCCGCTTATCAATATCTCGATCCCTTTCCGGAGATATTCGCGATTTAAACCTAAAGTTGTATGAGATCGCGCCGAACATTGGACGTTGTTTGCGCTCCCAAATTTCAGGGGTGCGAGTCCTCTAAAATTGTACGCAAATTCTCAGGCATGTCGCGTTTCACGTCACGTGGGAAAAATTTCATGAGGCCTAAAGTTGTTATGGCTATTACGTTAAATTTAAGCCAACTATTGTTGAATATTAATTGTTAAAATAATTGTCGGAAAAATTTTTGTTTTTGGTTGAGTGTGCCCCAGCAAGTCTTGGCAATTTTCTAACGAGTGTAAAAAACATTCAACGCGTTCAATAAAGGCATCAGCAGTAGAAAATTGTGACAGAAGATCCGGCGGATATGTTGCCATCGGGTCAAAGACCATCTTCTTGGCTTTCGCGTAATTTGTTTATTTTCATGTAATTTTGATTTGTCCAATCGTCTTGTAGATGTAGGCGTAACTACATTAGAGATCCACGTGTAACAGTTTTGTGAGTGTCGTGTCATCTACGTATCTGTGAGTCAGACACTAAAGACGTAAATCGTATAGTAGCAATATGAAAGTTAGCGAGCCAATAAGAGATTCCTGAGGCATGCCGGTGCCGCAAGCGACAGCCAGTTCGAACATTGCCCGTCGACGCGTACTGACTGGCAACGATCAGTAAGAACGAAGCCAGCATAAGAGACGATATGGTACTCCACGATCGATGAGTTTTGATACAACTGCATTGTAATTGATTCTATCTAGTTACTCGCTGAAATCCACGAACGAATCACGGATAGGCCTACAGAGAGCCAAGAGTATGACCCTGCAGAAGTGAGGCAGAAATTCGACAATGATTGACAACCAGAAGTAGCCTACTGAAGCATTAGGCGGAGAACGGAGAACGGCAATTCAAACAACCAAACTGATTTGGGTCGAAGTCAGAGTCCACAAGATCGTGAAGCCACTTAGACTTGAAAACCTTAGCCAAGACGGATAATAAGGAACTAGATCGAACATCAAAAGAAATAGATCTTGGAGCATGGATCTTCGGCGCCTAAATTATAAATACTGCTGTATGACTGTCTGCCACCTACATTTGCGCTGCCCGTAAAATCCTGATGTTCGTATCTTGCAGCTCGACGTTTTGACGTTAGCTTCACACAAACATTGTAGATGATGAAGTCCATTATCTCGAAAAGCGATATAGCGCTTCCTCCAAGAAACAGTCCGAAATAGCCGCCAAAGTCACCTGCAAAACATACATTACTTGTATGTCGGTTACACAATATTTTTTGTCATAACTTTGTCAAGTTTTATCTAACTTTGATAATTTTTGGCATAAATATGGCCAAAACAATATAATTACGTAAGATGTACTCATTTTTCACCTCAGCTAAATTCTGTCAATGCACTACCTTGTGAAACGTAGATGCATAACGCCGAGTTGTTGTCTCAGGTAAACGTTGTAATGGTCTAATTTAGCACAAAAACACTTAAATGTGAATTATTTAGCAGAATTATAAACTTATATAACCACTCACTTGGTAAATTATCAAAATTTATGCTCAAAGTGTGTCCTGCATACAAAGACACAATGGCTTAGATGCAAGGCCACTGGATGATGGCGGAATCAATGATCAACTAATCAAATGGCATTTACTCATTGATTAGACGTATTTTAAGCTCATCAGTCAGCTATTTTGTTATTTGCTATTTTTACCGTAAAATATTTAATACCACAAAATTATTAAACTACGTGACACCCTTTGTCAAATTGGTGATGCAAAAGTGAGCAATCTGATACAAATAACCACCGTGTAACGTAACAATCTGGAACATCTGTGTTTCACACGGTGGGGCGTTGAAAAATTGGGTGAGGTGAAAAATTAGTGCATCTTTCATAATTTTATCGTCTTGGTCATCTTTTTGCCAAAAAATATTAAAATTGGTGGAAATTTGACAAAAGTTATGACAAGAACAATTTTGACTGTTTTTTTTCTGAGACACGGTGTATATATCGTTATACTGTTTTTTACCTTTGAAATAAGGATATTGTGCTTAGTTTATCTGTCCCATTTTGGAGATATATTATGTACTCCCGGTTGTCAGTCATGGTCAAAATCAGTGTTTTTAAAATCGTCATGGTTGATTTTCCCTCTTTCACAGTTGAAAAAGACTGACGTTCTTATGCTTTCGCCAACAAGTATTTAAGCCAGAGAAAATATATAGCCTAAGCCCTAAACCTAGTTTTTGGCAGTTAGTGAGTTTTTTCCGAATGTTTGTTAACGTAATATCTTGAGCATGAACAATTTTTCCAACCGTTTACTTTAACGCATTTTGCGACAAAGACAAACGCTTTAAATGTTAATATTGAAAAGCAACAGTTGATTGCCAATGCACGGTGCGGGTAGGCCTACAACAGAAACATAAATGTATCAGCTGAACAAAAAATAAAAAAAATAAATTTATTGTAGGCTTACAATGAACACTAATTGCAGCAATTTACTTACTGAAAAACGAAACTACGTCGTATGCTTCTTTTTGCTCCACTTCTTCCGACTTCAACTGGCCATAGTAAATGTTGATTTTCAGAAAGTTGTCTCTGCAAATACAGCAAGGTAAGATGGTCAAAAGAACATTATAGCACAATCTGGTTGGCAACGTAAATTGTGCAGTTGTAAAACACAAAACGCGTAGCACACAGATCACATTTAAGACCCGAGCAGGATCACAACAAAGGCAAAAACTTGGCCCGTAATTGGTGAAAATTTAGCGAGTTTTTGTATGACGGATAATGCGCGTCCACAGAACATCTTCCGGGAGTGGTCAAAAGTTTCAATTATTTGTAAATTTTGCCCTCGGTAAATACCAATCACCTACCGGTAAAAATTCCAGCTATAATTCCAGTTGTAGCTTTGTTTTTTATTATGTATTATTATCGTTACCATTTGCATTCATGTACTTCTCTGCACTTTTGGACTCTGTTATTTTGCATTTGCGGACTGTGCTATTATTATTTTGTTGCGCTGTTTGCACTGCGCTGTTATTCACCTATTCGTCTATCTTTATACCCGCAGGTGTGCGAAATAAACTCACTGTCATTGCCATTGTTAATATTTACTTACACAAGATTAACACTAGGCCTACCGCTTTTTACAGTGTTCGTTGCTGCAGTGAATTGTAGACATTTACATAGGCCTAACTATAATAATGGTAGTACGTAGTACGAATACTGTACTATCGCGCAGAAAACATTTAATTGGCTGTGTTTAACCTATGTGCATGTTTGCTGCTCCAGAATTATTGGCAGCATGGACAGCTTTCTAACTTGTATGTGTAGCCTACATCATAATTTATGGTTACATTTCCGATTCCGTGAACTTGACTCGAAATCTAAAGCTAAGCTACTCCATATTTCTTCGAAAAATGTGGCACTGAGTGACTTGGGTTAGACATATAGCCCTACTCCACTAAAAGCCGTAAAATACCATGTTTTGTTCCTTCACTCCAGACAAAGTAGGCCTAGGCCTTAATAGTAGGCCTACACGCAAATTGACAACTTGGTATACCACAACAATAGAAACTACATACTTGACAAATTCTTCGTTTGTTTGTACATTTGACCGATAGTCCTCAAACGCTGTTAGTAGATTGTTGACTTTGGTAGTCAGTAGCAATTTCTGATCTTGTGCGTTGTTCTTAAGATCGTTCATTTTTTCTCGGACGCCGTCGAAGAGTTGACTGAAAATGTGCGAGATAACGATGTCGCCGCTATCGTCATTGAACGTCAACAGATCGATGTCATTCGACCAGACTTCCCACGTTTCGCTTTCCTCGTACTGAAAACTATACATCTGAAACAGCACGAAGACGTTGCTTTCTTTGTGCTTTACAGCCATTAGGCCTACCACCATCATCATCATCTTTTATTCACCAGAAATGCAAGTACTCATATGTATATTACACAGCTGCTGGCAAGACATACCAGGCTCATAACAGCGCTTACGGTAGCTTTAACTTGGGTGAGGTGGGAATCAAATGGTCGTTTGTTGGCCAGTTGTGTCTGGAATATTCGTACCATAAATTAATAAAACCTGTTGATCCACCTTCAAGTTACAATTGATGATGTCGGGGTTCCTTTTTAAGACACAGTGTATATGCGAAATTTGTACAGGAAATAGCAGTGAGCAGTCAGGCCAGCGGCAGCGACAGGCCCGTCTTCTAAGGGGTGGCACTTTGGCACTGTGCCAAGGGCCCCGCGAACCAAAAGGGCCCCGCGCTACGGCGGCGACCGGCGCAACGGAAGATGGATGGATCGATCAATCTAACCAATTTTCATCGCCTCAGGGGATGAATTAGTGTCACAACTTGAACTGTGTTTAAAGGTATAAAAAGTGTTGGACAAAAAAAGTTAATCTAAGGTCTGAAATTTTTTTCGCTGGTTCCATTACTGATCAACACAGATAAAACAAAAGTGATGGCATGTGGAAATAACGGAACGAGCACAAGAATCAACCTCAGTGAAGAAGTCCTGGAAGAAGTAGAATCGTTTTATAGTTGGGCTCAATTTTCACCAGTGATGGCAACTGTATACAGGACATTAAAAAAGAGGTTGGCAATGGGAAGACGGCAATAGAATGGACTGGGATGAAGATCAATGAAATGGCTGCAGCGGCGGAAGATCGTGATTGTTGGAGAGGGATACTACGCGCCGCCAACCCTGCTTACGGAGAAAGGCACTGAACGACGACGACGTGTATGCAAATGCAGAAAACAGCTGCACACCTCAGTAATAAACCCTTTATCATTAATATCATTAAAGTCTCGGTCTATTTATTTGTTCAACGACTCTTTATCGCTTTCCATTTGTAGAATGTATGTGCATTACTGTTACATTATTACATGCACTTCACACTTATCTGCACGTTATTAAAATTAAGCTAACCTACGTCATTAGTTTTTGTAGCTCTATCAAGTGATCGATGCACATTATGTGAGCACGGTTACGCAAAGTTGATCTTCTGTACGTCTGTCTGTATCCCAGTGACATCAATAGTTCGTAGGGCCTATTCATATTGGTTGGGTTAAACTAGCTTAAAAGTAATCACGCTAATAATAATTGGTTTAAAATCTTCATTACGTAGGGTAACATCTACGTTATAGTACAACCAGGGTAGCACGGCGCATAAGAAAGATGCAATATCATAAAGTAACTGTACCAGTAAGTATTAAAATAGGATTACGGTTGCCGAAATCAGCTAAAACCTTCACCCTGTCAGTGCCGACGTGGAATTGGGCGAAGGTCGGTTGGAATAACAAGAAGCTCTGCACCACACTGGCCAAAGACCATGATGTCTGCGACCGTTGACAAATTGATTAGTCATGAACTGCTATGAGGCAATCAGCTTCAACATGCACGTGCTTTTTCTCAGCATACTAATAAAAGTAAAAAAAGTAAAACCATAACGTAGTGGCTCAGGAATTTTAGTTTCTGGTAATAAACGGTTTATGCAAACATTCGCAGAGTTTCTGCACTTCCTAGAAATAGGTTTAAAACGACAGCGGCGTGCTCGACAACAACGTTGTAACTTCAAAACTATTAATTTAGATTTTAGATATAAGGCCAACATCGTAAGTGTCGTTAGCCTACAACAATACCTGCGACTTCTGGAAGTTGACAATCGGCATTCTCCAAATGGACAAACGTCGCATAAACTGTTCGAGAGACGTGTCGTTGGTGAACATGTAGCGTTGAAGGGAAGCGACTCGCTGCAGAAGATCCTTGTAGAACGTCATCATTTCTTTCTCCTGGTTGTCGATGTGGTCGCTGACTTTAGAAGACAATGTCAGTTCAATGTCTGAGTGCAACTGATCGACATTGGTCAGTAGTTCGCTTCCGTTAGCGTGCAAAGCTGTGGCAAGATCAAGTTTCGATAACGAGTTAGCTATGTACTGGTTAGTAATGGTATCTAGCCAGTCGCCATCCATATTAAACCTGCGCAGCGATGTCGTCGGCTGTTCATAGTCAAAACTGGTCGTAAGTTTCAACGTTAATATCTTATCCTCGAAGCTGTCTAGCTCATTTTTGTAGGATAACAGACACTGCAGCAACTCTGCTACGTGGCTCCTGAAATTGGTCATGTTACTGAAAACGACGGAATCAATTGATGACACGTGACCCACGAGTTGTGGTATGAAAGATTCGAGCCAGTTAATCTGGTAGCCCAGTTCATTCATTACGTTGTAGAACTGCTCTGTGCAGTCAGCAATGTGCATCGGGTTCGCAAAGTAGTGCCACTCATACGAGGACTTCTGCATTTCTTCATTCAGCATTAAGTTGAAGTCGTTAAGCGTTCTGTTTAGATATCTTAGTCTGTCAAGCAGCAGCTCAATCCGTCCGACCTCCGTGCTCGTGATTATCGACCTTTTTGCTCTAACAGCAATGACATGAACTTCTGCAGTCAGGCTGTCACAGTCCTGCAGCTGGGATGAAAGTCCGGTTACCAGATAGCTGACGTGCTTCGAGTAAACGTCATTAAGTGTGCTAAGTAAGGACATGCTATCTGCAATGTGTCCACGCATCATGTTTCCAAGGCTTGCCAGAAGTTTCGACAGTGCTGTTGTCCAGGATGTTCCGGTGTCGACAATGTCTGTATTGATCTGAATCTTCATTCGACGATGCGCTTGGACTGCGTCGGTTAGCAATGAGACCGTGTTCATCATCAGAGACGCCTCAACGCGGTGCCGCGTCTCCGTGGCCGCGATAAAACGCGCTGAAATGTCGGACGAATCGCCAATACTGTTCAGAATGACACTCGGAGACAATTTGCTTGACGATATTGTAGCTGAAAACGAAATCACTTTGCACTCATTAACGCATTCACATCGCGGCTTCGACTCCGTCGTGTTGACCCTAACTGCACAAACAGACATTGCGGATCTATACGATACGCCCCATGTAACACAAATAATACTGTTTGTAGCCTACGCTTTGATCTTCAAAGCCTACCTGTTTTTTGTAGCTTGCATCGTGCATTTTAGATACAAGAATACAGTGGTAAAAAATGGCCGTCGAGGCAACTTACTTTGATAAACTTTGTCGCATGAGTCACGCATATCAAGTTATTGACCTCTTCATCATTTAACTGATCCGATAAAAAGACTTACCAAACACAAGCAAGCAAACTGAAGCTTACCTTCCCACGGAATGACACAAAAGAAATAATCTTTGATAGGGCACATCTTCAGCGGTCCTGAAAACAATACAAAAACTACAAGGCGCTTGTCACAGTGCATATATCTGTTGAGTATATCTCCCTCAAATTCCTAGTCTAATTAATTTTAATGTGCAATATGATCTAGCGATGTTCTGTTTCAAATATATGACTTTTTTAATCAAAATTTTTCGTAACAATCTTACGCTATCACATTTTGTTTACCTGGCATATAATGTTGTTTACAGCCGCAAGCGTCAAGCAGTGAATCGACCTCACATTCCATGCCACACCTGGCTGCCGTGTAAACCTCGCTTGAGTTATAATACTGTAGAGGTTGAGTGCCGCAAGATCCATACGGGGGCTCCAAACTTATTGTCTACAACAGTCAACACAGGCTCTGCACTGAGAGTAAAAATGATAAAACCAAGTGCGTTGCAATAAATTCGGTACAATGTCGTATTAACTCGACAATGCAAATCGGCATGGTATGGGCCGAGTTTACTCAGTTTGAAACAAATTACGTATTGACTCACTCTGGAATAGTCAATAGAAACCAGTGAATGCTTGCCAGGTTCCACGAAAAATCCGAGATCCGACACCAGCGGAATATCGTTGTGACTGTGCAGATGGACCTGACATTAACAATGCACAAACATCATACAGAAGCAAAAATGTGACATTGTTATCTCTAAATCACATTATAAACAGTTTTGCGTTTCCAGCTAAAACCTAGTTTCCACCTAGTTGCCGACGGACGCACATTTTGGCACGTGCTCGATACGACCGAAGCATCACATAGCTGTTGTATGATTTATTCATTTTTATAAACCCAGAAAATGTCAGCATACGCCGTACAGGTCTAAAAAACTAAAGTCCGTTTAGACCTCAGTGCCGTTGACAGTACACGACAGTACATCTGCACGAAATGTCTTCGAAAGCTAGACTCTAGCGCTAAACGTACCGGCATTATCCCAGATCATACAAAGGCATATAGCCTATTGTGAGGCATGGAAAATTGCTGAAAAACGACATATGATAATTTTGGCTTTATCTTCAAAGGTTCCGAACTTCCGACGATGAGCGATCGAATGGTTGACTAAAATGACGGACATCGGTATTTTTTTCTGAACACGGTGTACCGGTAAATAATATGAAGCACTTTTGGCTGTAGGCCCTAAGGTAAAGTTGTGACATGTTTACTTTGGCAAAGTAAATGATGATGATGATGACACTAATAAGCCTAATAATGCTTACAAATGGCAAACGATCAACTTGCCTTTATGCCGGAATCTTGGTCTAAAAATGGCAAATTTTCGTACTTTTGCACGTTGACTGTCAGTTGTAATCCATGCATCGGACCTTCATTCAATCAAAAAAAACAGTCATTGGTTACTAGCAGTTGCGTAACAGTGCAATTTGTTGTATTCCGATATGCGTTATTTAAAATTTATAGAAACATGCGCAGATGCGTGTAAATGAACAAAGCTTCTCTTATTAAGGTTCAACAGGTTGAATCAGTAATTCTGCTTCTGCATTGTACAGTGCAGCCACTGCAGCCACTTATCTGTATTGCCTTGCGTTTATATACCACGAAATATTATAAATCTTTATTTACCAAGATGGCAACGGTTCAAAGACCCAAGATAGACAAGACAAAAGAAAAAAAAACAACAGTCATGCGTAGACATGTCTTACCACACAGCATACAGTCATATAACAACAGTTATAAGCCGGCATTTCAGAACGTCTGACATATAAGTAATTAAATGAAATTAATCAAAAGCAAAAAAATTTTTTAAATGTTTGTCCCTCCCGCAGTAGTACTACTGCCAGTCAGTAAATTATACAGACAAGTTATGCTGCCGAATGGCACGACATTTACCAATGTTTTCTGTCTGTCAGCATATACGCTAGGCCTGAATATTATTTAGTAATGTTGAAAAATTGAAACTAAAGCATAATAACTGCCATGCTAGTTAATTACCTGTATGATCTGAATGTAAAATATTGTCCGGATTGGAGTTGAAAGTATAACACAGTCCCATGTCAGTGAGTGTGCTAGAGATGTATTCAGGTTCACATATTTCTCGCTCCCACAAACACCTGCATCAAAATGCACAGCTATGTAGGCCTACACGGTGTTTCATAAAAAAAAATTTCAGAATTTACTCAAATAATGATTAATTCATACGAAATTTTTTAAAATTGTAGCTAAAAAATTTTTATTCGAAATATTTTAACAAAAAATGGCTGTTGATTGAACATTCTTTGCTAGTCGTGACGTAATGCAGACGGCATGATGTGTCGTGAGTACAAGCTTGATGTCTCAAGTTAACTGGTGCTGTCAGTTGCTACCCTGCTCCAATGGTAAACTCAATCTGGTTCGCTAATAACAAATTCTTTAAGTTTTATAGTTGCAGCCACAAAAGCGTACAAAGCGATTGCAGTTAGGCCTACCTGTCTGTGGGCATAGTTTGACTTTTACATGTTCGAGCAAGACAGTGCATCAGCACACAGAGCTTGCGAGATGGTTGAGTTTCTGGCTCGCGAGACACCTGACTTTAACTCCCATGTTGCTTAGAGCTAACACGACGAATATTTTTTTCATTAATAAAGCAGATTAATGAACCAGGGTAGCAGAGTAGCAAATGACAGTACTAGTTCAGACAATCAAGCTTGTACTCGAGACACATTATGACGTCAACGTTATATCACGACTAGCAAAAATGTTTAATCAACAGCCACTTTTTGTTAAAATATTTTGAATAAAATTTTTTTTAGCTACAATTGGTGAACATTTCGTGTAAATTAATCATCATTCAAGTAAATTATGAAAAAAAGGGTTTTACGCGCGAAAGCAGCTACTGCTTTCAGCGCGTCTTAGCCATCGCAATTCTGTCTGTCTGTCCGTCTGTCCGTCACACGGGTGGATCAGTCAAAAACGGTACAAGCTAGGA
>Ga0209367_1008266_pt1 | contig 14233 bp, 7 predicted proteins | sample WorMetLIZISLAND2_FD_187412 | JGI IMG/M metagenome (GOLD analysis project Ga0209367, IMG submission 187412) | Marine gutless worms symbiont microbial communities from Max Planck institute for Marine Microbiology, Germany - Olavius geniculatus... ... | reverse complement strand
GGCCAAAAATCGCAAATTTCGCCCCCCCCCCTCTCATTTAGCGCCCCCGTTCGCGGTGAACCCCTTTGAATTTAAGGAAAAGCTTTACGGTTCCTGAAACTAGAGTCTTCCAGACAGCCGACGGTGAAGATTTCGTGATCCTAGCTTGTACCGTTTTTGACTAATCCACTCGTGTGACAGACAGACGGATGAACAAACAGACAGGCAGACAGACAGACAGATAGACAGAATTACGATGGCTAAGACGCGCTGAAAGCAGTAGCTGCTTTCGCGCGTAAAAATCCAACTATACTGCTTCGATATTAATACATTGCACGGTATTGCTCCAACAAACAACAAAGTTTTAACGTCAGTAACGACATGTTAAGTCATTGAACATTATACTGTTAACATACTGTTGATTACGGATTATGTAGTGATGTTTTGAGGAAATTTCTTTACAGATTTCTGCGTATTTGTGGTAAATTAAACTCGAAAAATAAGCACACAGACAAAAGCACAGACCTCTAGATCCCAGCCAGTCTCGTTGACACGTAGCGAGTAAGGCTCAGCCAGCGCAGCAGTGAATATGATGCCAAACAACCAGCCACTTATGACACTTTCGGTCGTCCATACTTGGCCTTTAGGCCCAACGCCGTCGCCAAATGCAGCCTACAGATAGCAGAACATTAACAGTAACAACACACAAAACTGTGGTAGGCTAATAGCACGCACAGTTTTTACGCGCGAACGCAGGTACTGCTGTAGCGCGTCTTAGCCATCGCAATTCTGTCTGTCCGTCTGTCCGTATGTCTGTCTGTCACATGGGTGGATCAGCCAAAAAAGGGTGCAAGCTAAAATCACGTAAAACTTTTCCATACGTTCAAGGGGGTCACCCCAAACGAGGGCCCTAAATGAAAGGGGGTGGGCAAAATATGCAATTTTTGGCCAATAAGTCGCTGTATCTAAGAAACTGTGCGAGATAAAGCTTAATACATTGCACGGTATTGCTCCAACAAACAACAAAGTTTTAACGTCAGTAACGACATGTTAAGTCATTAAACATTATACTGTTAACATACTGTTGATTACGGATTATGTAGTGATGTTCTGTAATAAGAAGTCGTACACGCGCTTTCGATTGGCACTGAGAGCAATGATCTTGGATGACCTTGAGCACCAAAATGGAGGTTTTAACGGATTTTTTGGCGATTTTCGGCTGACAGACACATTTCAAGAGCGAACTGCGCCGAAATCAATTGAGATAGACGTGGAAGTGCTGCATATGAAATTTTCAGCATTGAACGTAGATTTCGACAGTCCAAGTCTCGATTTTCTAGGTTCAAGGAAACCTGGGCACGAGGGCATCAAAGTGCGGTACCCCCGCAAAAGTCATTATTTTACCGCTGTTGGCCAGTCTTTCGTGAATACTGTTGCAGATAGGCATGGACATGCTGTTTATCACAACAAGCAATAGAAACGAGCTTTTAGTCGTATCAACACCGATGACTTTGAAAGACCCTGAACTCCTAAAATAGGGGGTTTTATTGATTTTTGCGATCTTCAGGTGCAGCGCACACTTCAAGAGTGAACTGCAACGAAATGGCTGGAGATAGACTAAGGCAACTTGCCAACAGGAACTGCTGTAGGCTTTTGCACGTCTCGTGAGCATTAGCTCAAATTTCTTGTTTGTTTAATATCAAGATCTCATACAGTCTTAGTGGCGTAGACGGGAGAGGGGGTGCATCCCCAAGATGACTTAGAGGACAAGACAATATCTTTAGCTATGCAGTTTTTGTGATAATTAGATGACATTCGTAACAACCGCGCACGTTTTTTGGGCTTTTCAAATGTTTTGATGCTGCACGTCTAAAACTGTGGAACTGAACAGCCTTCCACATGGGCGTTGGAACAAGGGCAGCAGAGGGAGCAGCTGCTCCCCCAACTTTTGGCATGGGAGAGCAGGCCATAGCTCTTGCTCCCCCAAAAGTTGAGCCTTCTGCACTGCGATGTTTGACTGAGTCGAATCGACTTAGACATCTTGTACATCGGTACAGAGTTTTGCCGCTCCGTGGGACGTTCAAGAACCGAAAAGCTTTTAGCTTCAGGGGGGGGGCGAAGCCCCCCTGACCCCCCACCAGGGGCTCTGCCCCTAGACCCCGCTGGGGGCTCCGCCCCCAGACTTCCGTTATAGGCTCGCGCTCCACTCGCTCGCCATGGCCCCGGCCACTCCTTGCTCCCCAACTTTCAAACACTTCCAACGCCCATGGCCTTCCAGCTCATCTGAAACAAACTGACATTAACTTTGAACAGTCTAAGCAGTCGCTAAAACATTTTTGTTCGGAGGTTGAGATCGCGGCGCGTGTGGATGAACTGCTAAACTGCAACTCCTAAGCTATCTAGTCTAACTTATTTCCTTATTTAATCCGTCAAAATGTATTTGCAGCAGCACAAAAAAACCACTGGGGAAGCTTACGCCATTCCACCAGACCCTCCAACTGGTGGGGAAAAATAATGCGGAAATTTATTGAGGCTTATGACGTCGAACTAAGTAGACTAGACTCCATCCCTGGATGTGGACAATTGGATGGTCGCATAATCTAAACTAGAAAAGCACTCGTAGCCCGCAGGTACCTCCGCCAAGACAAAGCTATTTGCCAAGTGGCGTCACCATCTTCGCTTTGCCAGCGGTTCCCTTGAAGAGGGCTTTAACACAATGGTAACGAAAATTTCAAAGTGATCCAGAGTCCAGGACTCCTTTCGGATCACACCCAAAATTGAACCACTGGTAGTTTATGACATGCCCGACATACCCTCAAAATTTCAGAGAGATCCGTCCATAACTTTTCGAGTTATCTTGCTAACACACAAACAGACAGACAAACAAACAAACAAAAACCGGTAAAAACATAATCTCCTTGGCGGAGGTAAAAATACGGTGATTAACACAGTGATCAATTGGTAAGATAGATAGACCAAACCTGTAGCATTTGGACATCAATCGCAGTCGCAGGTCTTGACGGATGTAGCAGCAGACCGCTAGATGTTGTTAACCTAACACAACATATATACTGACTATTGCACACCGCGTGACGCACTACCCCATAACCGTGGTCTTGCAGTGTAAACTGGTATCGGCTGAGGCTTAAGTAAACAAAAATCAGCGCCACCAAATTTGCCTGTAGTTTGTAAGAACTCTACGCCTACGTTACGTTTAGGATGTATATATATAATAAATACCAAGTTACCCAACCCAACAGCCATTTTGGCATGATTCATCATCATCATCATCATGGGGCAAGCCCCTGCTGGACGTAGCCGTCTCCACCGCTTGACGCCAACGAGCTCAGTCTTGTGCAGAGTGCCTGATGGCCGCCCAAGCGCACGCAGCCAAAGCAGGCAAATAAACCAAGCGCGGCGCGTGCACGCGCCGTCAGGCGCGTCGCGTGCGTCGACTTCCGGGCCCTACGACTGTATAGAAGACGCGTCGTTACGTCATCTAATCCGCATACAGGCCTACAGACCAACCGACTTCCGGATGACGTCATACCACGCGCCTACGGACCCACAGGCCCATCGATGTCCGGATGAGGCCTTACAAAATGCTGACGCTAGGGCCAAAGAACTTCCGGTTAGGGTTGACGACCTGGCGTAGGAGCGCTAAGTTAGGGTCGCAGAACAGCATGAGCTACGGTTGAAGCCTCGGACAACAGTGAAAACCTGACGCTACAGTGCGAAGCGCCTAGAAACGCGCCTGGGCCTAGGTTTCTGAGTCATTTACTTCCGGTTTTAGGGTCGCACAACAGCACGAGCTAAGGTTTGAGTTGCTGAGTAAGGGATTTGAAAAATGCGTGGGCGGATCTGGTTCCTACCAAAAGGTGCTACTTATAGCCCGCAGCTAATTTTTCACAATTCAAACACTGATCTCAAGGCCAAAAGAAAGTGTCTCATAGTGCATTATTGCCAGCGAGAGAATAAGAATTTCCAGCATCTCCGAGAGTACAGCAACGTCATCAGCAAAGTCAAGGTCTGATAGTCTCGCTATCAACTGATAGCCTACACCAGCAAAACCACGGTGTATTGTTCTGTCCATAATCCAGTCCATTGGTTCAAGGAATAAATTTTGGCATGACTGAGGTATTGCAAATATGCACGAGTATATGCGCAGAGGTAAAGTAATCAGTACAGACACAACGGCCAGCCCCAGGGCATAGAATCAGCAAGATTACTTCCTAAAATGTGAAGCCGTGTTATGTGAAGCACGACCTGCCCAGCTACATGTACGTGAAACTGACCTGTGAACAAGATCAACGTCGGTGTAATTAATCTTGTCACTAACAGCAACAGGTCCAGTGGTCAGTAGAGACACGACGGCTTGCAGCTTAGGATTGTCTTCCGTTTTCTCTAACATTGCATAGCAACACACAACACGCCTCTGTCTTTTCATGATAATGTGAAGCCTAGCTGCGTGAATAATAAAGCTAAAATGTGAAGGCGTGGTCAGCGACTGTCCAAGGACGCCGTCGAAGCCAAACGATTAAAGCGCAAACTGGAGTCGCAGTGGAGGCACAGCGGGTTGGAAGCTAACAGAGCGGCCTATAGAAAGATTGTGTCACACTTTGCCGGTTTTCTTTTATCCGTGGACTGTCACATTTTGTCGGTTTCGAATGGTGGCGGCGGGAGGGGCGCAGCTGAAGGCTGGCTGTGGGCAGGGCATCTAATCAGGTACGAGGAAATATACGTAACAGCCTATGAAAGCTATTGCTAAACCAAACAAAGAGAAACAGAAAAAAATATTACAGTAAGCCTACAAAAGTTTGAGATATGAAAACATATGTGTAAAACGCATGACAGACACTAGCCTTAAAGTCTAAGAGAATGTCTGCAGTCTGCACACAAAATAAACTGAACGTAATCAGTCAAACTCATAACAACCAAACACAAATATGGGCGGTCGGCGTGGTGTAGTGGTAACGCGTCTGATCCAATCAGCGAAGTTACTGTACGCCGGGCCCGGTTAATACTGCGACGGGTGACTGCCTGTGGGCAGGTAAACCATCTCGGGATGTAACCAACCGCCTAGGTCAACTCAGCCTTCCATCCCTCCGGGGTAGGTAAATCGAGTACCGGCCTATTTGGCTGGGGTTAAGGCGGAACGCGTTCACCTCTGTCGGGTGGCAGGTAACACTGTGTGATCCCATATGACAAGTGACGCTCCGTAGCTCTGAGATGGGATCATTAAGAGCTATATGCACCTTTAACCTTTTAACCTTTTAGCGCAGCGAAGCGCTGGAGTAGCTACTGCCAATCTGCTGCTGATTGCGCCAGTCAGTGGCGTCGCCAGGAAGCGAACGCTGAAACGTCGAGTAATTGAAACGTCGGGTAATGGAATGTTTGAGTAAAAATGCAAGTAATGCCTTTCATTGGATGCGTCGAGTATAGAAAACGTTGTGTAATAGCCAATAACGGGAAACGGCGAGTAAGGAAAACTGCGACTAACAGCTGAGGACTGGATACGCCGAGTAATAGAAACGTTGAGTATAACGGTCTACGCACTTCCCCGGCGTCGTCAAAAAACAACGACAAACGCGTACGAGAGAGCGAGCATGGAGAAATATTCCAGTGGTCGGTATTCAAAACTAAAGTTTTTGTTTGTATTTAGCTATTGTTCGGACATTCCTGAAATGAAGAGAACTCCGACAGAGCGAAATACAGTTGGGATGAAAGTGTCCAAGACGACTCAACATAGCCTACAGCACCAATTTTCATTTGTCTGCTGCCTCTGTAGCGTCAGTATCTTCTCCTGCGCAGTCGTCAGATGTCTTTTAGTTGATTAACTCCCGCATAATTTGCGTAACCTACTACGGTTTCTATTATGTGCCACGCAAACAGACATTGCGCTATTTCGTTTTTTTGACGTGCAGAAACGTTCTTAAATTTTACTGTAGGCCCTACCTAACTTGTTTTTATCAGTACTGTTGATAGAATTTGTGCTTCGCGGTTTTTAGAATTAGATATTAGATATTTTAATTACTCGACATTTCTAGTTCACGGTCATTACTCGGCGTTTTTGTTACTTGACATATACAGTCAGTGACCAGTACTCTATGTTTGAGTTACTCAGCCTTTCCTAGCCATGTCAAAACCCTTTATTTGACGTTTCAATTACTCGACGTTTCAGTGTTACCGCCAGGATGTGGTGCGAGGGGCACGAAACCAAAAGCAAATAATTCGAGGGTGACATACCAAAATATTATGAAAGTCATGCAATAAACAGTAACAAACCTATAAGCCTGTAGACGCAAAATAAGCTATACTTTTTTACCGGATAAACAACCGAAATGGAGTCAAATGTCAGAAGTCAAATGTCAAAGTTTGTGTGGCTGTACGTGAGGCCATCTAAAAAATTAAACAGTAGGAAGTCCCAGACCTGGCAACACCAATAGTGTCAGTGAAAAAAAAATTTGAAAATCGGTCAGTTTTATGCAGCTATGACAACAGATACAAATTATTATGGACAATTCTCAGAAAACTGCAATGCTCACAGCCAAGCCAGCAGTACAACCTGATATGGTAAAAAACACGTTTGATGCAAAATCGTATAAAAACATAAACACAAAGAATCACTGGTAAAGTTACGCCCGAGGGCTGCTACACTGTTCATCACACTGATTGGAAACAGCAATACTACTTTGATCAAAATTCAAAAAAACTACAACTACAAAACATCCTTATACTAAACAATAAAACGGTTTTAAACCGCAAACATTCATCAAACAATGACGTTTAAGCGGTATTGGATCTACTTTGCATTTTATATAAACCTAATTTAATTGGACCAAATTGTGGCAACATTTTAAAATCGAATAAGCAAAAACTGTCACAAAATATTACGTCAGCATAACAAAATTTGGCCAGTGGCGACGCTAATTTTGAAAATGGGTCAAAGTTTTCTGCAGCTGTGACAACAAAATGGCAGCTTCTACTATGAAAAATCCTGCAATACATACACCGAAGCCAGCAATACGACAGTACACCGTGGTCCATAAAAACGTGCCACTTTTATTTTTTGAATAGCTCCATGAAACATTGGCCAATTTCAATAATTTTTGGCGTGCGACGTCAAGAAAAAACTTGACGCAAATGACTTTAGTTTTGGCCACCTCACTGTCGCTACACTACCTTGTGAAATGCAGAAGTCGTAGTTTGGCCATTTACAACAACAAATTCATACTGGATAGCACACGTGTTGGCTCAGAAATGATTAACTGAAAAGCGACAAACACAGAAATCTCAGAAAGTCACACGTGTCACACCACATCCTCTTTATTACATCCTCCAGCACGAATGCAAGTGGCAAACGTTGATACCACTTGCCAACAGCAGTTTCAATAACTTGCATTTCACAAGGTAGTGTAAGCGACAGTATTAAAGTGAGGTGGCCAAAACTAGAGTCACTTGTATCGAGTTTCCTCCTGATGTCGCATGCCACAAATTATAAAAATCGGCCAACGTTTCACGGAACTATTCAAAAAAATAAAAGTGGCACGTTTTTATGCACCACGATGTATTTGCAAATTGCATCAGTGGTTAAAATAGCAAGAAACGTCGTAAAACGGAGGGCAACAGATTTTGAAATTTGGCCATCAAGTGCATACTACTTTACAATCCTGGAATTAACATTATTTTGCTACGGAAGCTGTTTTTCAACCAGTGACCCAAAACACAGTGTAGGCATAGGCCTACTCTAAACCGGGCAGGTTAATGGGCTCAGATTCCAGTAAGAGTGCCCAACCTAAGCAAGAATGAAGAGCGAAAAGTGAGACTCCATTTAACCACTCTTTGTCGATGAGCATTACATGAAAAAAATAAAAAAAACAGAATAAATGACTCAACAGAGATATAAAAATAACCTCAGCAAATTATCACTCAAACACAAGTAAAAGGTTATTGACCACGGCTATTCATGAAACAGTAACATGGCAGTGGTATTAGCAAACTGGCCAGTTCTCAGCGAAAAAAATTGGAGAACTATTGAAAAACTTTCAAGTACATTTTCAGACCCATTCCCACGATAGTTCACCTCATCAAATTAAACGTTTCTGGCATCATATAAAACAATTCACATTACAGTCAAAATGATTCTCAACAACTGTAATTCAAAAACATTCAAGACCTTCTGACATCAAATTCCAAAAACTTTTAAGGCTTAATTTGGTCTTCAAAAACTTTTCAGAACGTGGAAAATGGAAATACAAATATAAAAATTACCCCCAGCAAATGCAAAAACCTTGTAACTATCAATCAAACATCAGTAAAAAGCAAGTCTAACAAAAAATATTTTAGATTGTGACCAATCTAATGTACTCCTCGCACGCATTATTTTCTTTTGTATTCTTTCAACTGTTTTTTTAGTTTTTCTTTTCACACCACAAATAGCAGTGCCGACAGCATCACCTCGCCGACAGCATCAACCGTGCAACTGACGTCATCACGACACGTGACCCCAAAAGGTCAAACTCGTGACCCCATTATATCACGAGTTTGACCTTTTGCGGTCACGTGATGTCATCGGTCACGTGACCATTCGACTCGCGGGGGTCGACTTCCTATCGGTGGTCCATAGTGACCATGTGTCTATTTAGCACCGTTATGGAGATATGGCCGTTTGAAGTTCTTCTAGGTAGGCTCTGCCAGGAACAGAGGTCGGTCGGTCCTCAATATTACACTGATCTTATATACTCCTCTTCGCTACGTTAAGAACTTAGCGCGCGAGGAGTAAGAATAAAAAACACACAAACAAAAAATTACTTGTAAAATTAAGCCTAAGGGCTGTTACAAAAATAATACTACAACTACAAAAACTCCTTATACTAATTGAAACAGTGGTTCATCAAACAGTGATATGGTAGTATATTAGGCTATTTTGTGAGTTTTATACAAACCTAATGTCCTTCATGGCCCTAATGTCGCTAACTGGGTCACAAAATGTGATAAAATTTGTCAAAAGTTCCACTCCAACTTACGTATGTGCAAAAGATTACTTTTGAGGACCCTGTTTGAGCCGGAGAGTAATGTATGTAAAATATTAGTCGAGTAAACAAAAAGCAAAATTAGCAATGGAAGTAGCACTAAAACAGCAGCAGCAGCAGTACAGTGGTTTTTCTGTAGCTTAAATCTATTCTGCTTTACCTATACAGGGGCGAATGATTCAACGAGCAACTTGGATAAAATTTCATTATCTTGTATAATTGCTGAGCACCATGGAAAAGCTTCAGTTGTTACAGCTTACAAACTTTTCAGCTTAAGTTTGCAGTTATACTGCAGTGTATACAGACTACGGGCAGGGCCTAAACACTGGTTTATTCAACGGCAAGCATATTTCTATGCCTGACATATTCAATACTCACTAGGCTTCACTAAGTGTAGCCAAGATCGATTTCTTAATCCTCGGACCTGGAATTAAGGAAATAAGCAGGATTCTAGGATTCAGGATCCCGGGATTGCAATTATACCGACAACTCTGCTTAGGCAGCAGTGTGGGCGTCTGAAATACGCATTTATTAATCGTAGGTAATGAAACAGTCTTTGCCGAGGAAACAACGGATCAGTGCAACTAGAGTGTCAGATAATCACGAGCACTGGTTGCTAGCCGCTGGCATGGAAGAGATTAGTCGCTGGCTTCAGCGGCAGCAACACCAATAGCGGGTTCACTATCATCATCATCATCATCGACAGCAGCAGCAGTAGGAACAGCCATGTCCTGGTTTTGGTCGTCGATGTTGTCGTTGTCATCAATGTCGACGCCTGTGAACAGATCTAAGTCGAGTATTCCTGCCACGATACTTATCACCGCCTGCTGATCCGTCTGCTTCCATTACAATGTCATACACACATACATTCGGCACGTTCTTACTGTATAGACGTCTTTTAGAATGGCAACAACCTGGTGGAATTCATCATCTCTTTGGGCATCTGCTCCCCCATATAGACAGCGCCTGACGACTCGTCATGACAACAACAACTAGATAGCAGTCGTAGCCCGCAGATACCTCCGCCAAGGCAAAGCTATTCGCCAGATGGCGTCACCATCTTCGCTTTGCCAGCGGTTCCCTTATGCCCCCTTTAACGCAATGGTAACAAAAATTTGAAAGTGATCCAGAATCCAGGATTCCTGCCGGATCACCCCCAAAATTTAATCACTGGTAGTTTATGCCATGTCCGACATACCCTCAAAATTTCAGAAAGATCCGTCCATAACTTTTCGAGTTATCTTGCTCACACACAGACAGACAAACAGACAAACAAACAAAGTCAGACAAAAACATAACCTCCTTGGCGGAGGTAACAAGATTAAAAGTTTATGGGAAACACATCGCAGAGCTACGGAACGTTACCTGCCGTAGGGGATTACACAGTGTTACCTGCCATCGGACACAGGTGGATGCACCCTGACCTAACCCCAACTAGACAACTCAATTTACCTACCCTGGAGGGAGGAAGGCTGAGTTGACGTTTGTGTCTGTTATATACCAAGATGGTTTACCTGTCCGCAGACAGTCAACCATCTAGGTAGTGACTGCTTGATAGCGACCCGACCGGGAGACGAACCAACAAGTCTGACGCCCTACCATTACGTTACACAACGATTAATTATTACAAAGTTTTAACGATTGATAACAATTCTAATCCTTTAATTCTAGAAGTGAAGTCATTACAAACTACTATGTAGCAGACAATTATAGCGTTTAAAAAATGATAATCAAAATATTTCAGTTGACGAGAGAGGATAAAATGAACACATTTGCAACAGATGTTAGCTAAATAACTTATACACAAAGTTGTTGAACAAAAACACATTGTTGCTCAGGCAACTAATAAGTGCTGCTAGTTTGCAAGCAAAAGTAATGATTGATTAATTTCTGTAAAATTTATCATTAAAATAATTTTAATCATTACCAGTCTAACAACAACAACGCTGGATTGTACTCGTATTATCCATTTTACACATGCAATCCAAAACCGAAAATCCGACATGCAGCTCGAAGAGATTTACAAAGGGGCCAAAAAACGTGCCTCTTTACTTTTGTCCATATTTTCGCCAATTATTGACCGCTTTTCAAAATTCTTTCATTGGCACACTCTGCAGACAATTTATGATAACGTGATTATTATAGATCCCAAAACACCGTAAATCCGTCTCTACACTACCGTGTGAAATATCAATGAAATATGCATACATAACGATAATAACAAACAAACACTTTGGTAAAATTGAGGAAAAAAACACTGCAGACCAACATTGCAGTGAATTATCTGTATGACACTAGACTGTGTCGGTATAACACAATCTAAGAATCGTTCATCGCAATGTTGGTCTGAAGCGTTTTTTCCATTTACCCAAATTTTTGTTATTATCGTTAGTTTTTGCTTACATTTATAAGCTTATTTCACAAAGTAATGTAAAAATGCATTTACTGTGTGATGGGATATATAATAATCACATTATTGCAAATTGTCCGCAGTGTGCCAGTGAAAGAATTTTGAAAATTGATCAACAATTGGTGAAGATATGGACAAAAGTAAAGTGATACGTTTTTTATGGCGCACTGTGTACCTTAGAATAGATGCCTAGGAGAGCACTGGCTTGGGAATAGAACTGTTCCTTCAAAGACATCACCACATATTGCTGCCCAGTGCTACGGCGCAGATACCTGGCCACCTGTAGTTCATTACATCAGCAATATGATACGATATGATGACATGTAATGATACGTTATGACTAATTAGCTAGATGTAATGACATGATCCACATTACTTAAACAGTCTGCCTATCCAAATGAAACTGGCGCATCTGGTTTTTGCAATTTAAATATGGCAACAACGAAGATTTTTTGTGATAATTTTATAGAACAAAGACAACTGGAAATGCTGAATCTGATAAGCCTATTTGAAAAAAGCCAACTTTTCTAAAAATTGCGCTGAAATGCAGGTCGTGCCATTACAACTGCAGCTGTTGCTAGTACTAGGCTTATTATTTCCGAGTTTTTGTTAAACTGGCCTACTTTCCAGATATACTCATTCATTTCATTTCGTTGTAGATAATTTTACTTAATTCATACAAAATAGGTGCCAAACAAAGCTAAGTGAAAGCCGTTTTCGAGTGTTGACTCATATCGCCCTTACACAGCTTTGTAAACTGTGAAAGCCGTTTGTGAGAATGCGCAGGCCTACATCCGTTAAGTAAGTTTTTACTCAACGTTATTTAACGCACAGTGAATTTGAAAGTTAAGATAATAATATTTATATTTTTTTCTTAACAGTAACAGCCTATATACTGTATGGCTGTAATTTTCTGTTACTGGCACGCTGCCAGCGTTGCAGCTGGTGACGTCACAGGCAATGAATAATCTTCTGCTGGCCTACTGACGTTATTGTCACTATGACGTCACGCCACTGCACGCACACGCAGACAGACAAAAAATCAGACATGCCTGGACGTGTCTTTCTACCATGGGCATTAACATTCACTGCAATATACGTGGTGTCGGCACGGACTAGTGTTTTACATTGTTTCGACTTGCAACTTCTGTCTTTGTATTTTTATTTCAAGTATTTAGAATAGCTAGTCTTGTAAAGGCCAGTCTGAAATTCAACACGTGACAATATCGCCCCAAAACCATTTATGCCGTTTTCGAGTTTTGACACATATCGCCCTTACATAGCTTTGTAAACTGTTAAAGTTTTTTGCTCTGATTTTTGCTGTTTTAGTCGATTTTTGTCAAATTTTTTGGTATTTGATTTTATGACAATAAATTTATTCACTGTTTTCAGGATACCCCCAGACGGGTAAAAGAAGTTGGTGCAAGGAAAAAATTATGTGTAATGTAACAATGTCTGAGACATTTTAGCCTAATACATGCTGTGCAGCAGACAATTTTGTCTTTGAAGAAGAACGATTGGTTGCCATGGCAACAGAGGTCGTCAGGGGAGAAATTTTCATAACACCGTTGGATAGCCCAGGCCCGAAAATAGGAGGGTTGGTGTAAACATCGCGCAATTATATTTTACGAGAACCGAGTTATAGCCAATTTTGTCCCAACATTACAGGAGTCGTCAAAGGAGAAATATAAATGACCCCATCGGATAGCCCGGACCCGAAAATAAGGGAGGTAGGTGCAAACAGCGTGCAATTACCTTTTACGGGGGCCGAGTTATAGTCAATTTTGTCCCAAAATTTGTTGCCATAGCAACTGGGACCGAGTTATACCACTCTGAAATCCCCATTGGCTGTAATGCAAAATTTTCAACTTTTGAATGGTTGCTATGGCAACAGGAGTCGTTAGAAGGTAAATTTAAATGACACCATCGGATAGCCCGGTCCCGAAAATAGGGGAGTAGGTGAAAGCAGCGTGCAATTATCTTTTACTGAAACCAAGTTATACCGCTTTGAAGTCCTTATAGGCTGTAATGCAAATTTTCAAAAAAATTTTAAAATTGGTGCATAAAAGGGTAAGTTTTAAAAATTTTAACTGAAACCATGTGTATAAAGAATGTGTTCGGCGTCAGAACGCTTCGTTTAAGCCATTAGCGGCGTCGGTCGGTCCAACGGGCTGGTCTGTAGCCGTACGCAAGGAAAAAAATTGACGCCTAACGGCGAATTTCGCACATGCGCAGCCACGCCCCCTTTGAACCGATTGTAACCAAATTTTGCACGTGGGGTCGGGTGGTCGATTTGATCACTGTTAAGTTTTATGGAAATCGGTTCAGGGGTTTCGGCGTTACAGGACCCCCCCCCCAAACGCCATTTCCTATACTTAACGTTAATCGCCCTTAGAACAGTGTCAGCACTACCGTGCTGCAGTGCTGCACTGTGACTAGATTATCATTGATTAGACTACAGAGCAGATGATGATGATAGTCTTTATTAAATCAACAGACACACCGCTGTAGACACAATGCAAAACATACTGACAAACTAAAAACAGTCTTTGTACAATACACAGTACATAAAATTGCACTCATCAATATTATTTATTATATTTTTATATAAAAAAACTGCAGATGCAGATGGGTGAAAAACAGTTATAAGTGATGAACAACATTTAAAATGGTGACCACCGCCATCTTGAATTTACTACTTTTCTCAATTCTAGTCACATGATTTATTTCCAGTAGCAACTAACCACATTCCTGCAAAATTTTATGAACCTTTTTCAGTCGGCAGCTGATTTGTTATGCTTTGTGTTAAAAT
>Ga0209367_1008265_pt1 | contig 14233 bp, 9 predicted proteins | sample WorMetLIZISLAND2_FD_187412 | JGI IMG/M metagenome (GOLD analysis project Ga0209367, IMG submission 187412) | Marine gutless worms symbiont microbial communities from Max Planck institute for Marine Microbiology, Germany - Olavius geniculatus... ... | reverse complement strand
CGCATATATAATATGTCGATTTGAGCTTCATAAATATATGAAATTAATGCGTGAATTCAAACGAAATGCGGCATTACGTTACGTTATGCGAAATATTCTAATCTATCAGTGCCCGCAGTGACGTCATAACCCTAGCCCATATAGATCATGAATATTAATGGATAGCTGACGACGTCATCATTCTAGGCTAGGCGTCATATAGACGTCATGAATTATATTCGTCGACTTCAAAAGTAAATTTTTCCGTGTTGACAGAACGCTGGGCGCCGATGTTACTGTCAAAGTTATCAGAAAATTCTGCACTTTCAGGAAAATGGATAAAATGTATATGTTAATTTTGGTGACCACAGACCTTTAAATGAGTCAAGATGGCTGAAAGAAACCTTCGAGAATGTACGTTGCAAGATTACAGCTGAATGCACATGACATGCAGCAGCTGTGAGCAAAGTAGACGCTTTGTTGAAATGCCGAGGCAAAGATAACAGTTTAACGACCAACTGTGTCACGTGACAAAAATACTGATCAATCAATCGAAGTAACGGTCAACGATCTGAAAGAAAGTGCAACTGTTTCTAAGACTGATCATAGTAAAAATACATGTAGGCCTACATGGTGGGCCATAAAAAACGTGGCACTTTACTTTTGTCCATATCTTCGCCAATTAATGACCGATTTTCAAAATTCTTTCACTGACACACTCTGTGGACAATTTGCAACAATGTGATTATTATGTATCCCACCACACTGTAAATGCGTCTCTATACTACCTTGTGAAATATGAAAGAAATATCCATGTACAACGATAATAACAAACAAACATTTTGGTAAAATTAAAAAAACACTTCAGACCAACACTGCGGTGAATGATCTGTATGACACTAGACTGTGTGGGTCTAACACAGTCTAGTGTCATACAGATCATTCATTGCAATGTTGGTCTAAAGTTTTTTTCACTTAATTAAATGTTTGTCATTATCGTTAGGTTTTCTTGCATTTGTTTCACAAGGTAGTGCAAAGACGTACTTGCGGCGTGGTGGGATATACAATAATCACATCATTGCAAATTGTCTGCAGAGTGTGCCAGTGAAAAATTTTGAAAATTGCTCAATAATTGGTGAAGATATGGACAAAAGTAAAGTGCCACATTTCTTTATGGCGCACGGTGTATGTTGCATAAGTCAATAATTAAAAAATCGAAATTGCAAAAACCAACTGGGCTATCAGTTGCTGGTTTCTTCATGTGTGAGCCATCAAGGAACATTTGTACAGACCAGACATGATAGATACGACTTGACTCAACGGCAACACCATGCTGAGCAACCAACCATACAACGATGGTAAAATACAGACTTCAGTACCACTGACAAAGAACAGTGTCGTTTTTAGATGAGCATAAACTAAATAAACTGACATAATAAACATAATATCTCATGCAAACTGATAATAACAAAGTAAAAAAAAACAGCAATTAGCTGACTACAGATAAATGCCATAGTTAATAATACTGCAGTGGTGCCAATGAAAACAACAAAAACATTACTACATACGAACAAAAGCATTCTCATTATACATGGTGTTTCACAAAAAAACAACCCCTTGTTCTTTCTTTCATAATTCACTCAAATAATGACCAATTTTTACTAGTTGTAGCTGAAGAAATACTAATTCAAAATACTTAACCAAAATATGGCAGCTAATTTAATATTTTTTTGCTAGTCGTGACATAATGCTGACGTCATAATGTGTCATGAATACAAGCTTGCTTGTCCCGACTGGTGCTGTCAGTTGCTACCCTGCTTCAATGGTGAACTTAATCTGGTTCGCTGATGACAAATTTTTGAAGTTTTAGAGTTGCAGCCACAAAAACCCGCAAAGCGATTGCATTTATGTGTCTGTCGGGATAGACGGACTTTCACATGTTCAAGCAAGACAGTGCACCAGCACACACCACTTGCAATTTGGTTGAATTTTTGTATCACGAGATGCCTGATTTTATGTCCCCATGTCGCTTAGTGCTGACAAAATAAACATTTTTCATTATCGAACCAGACTAAGTTCACCATCGAAGCTGGGTAGCAACTGACAGCACCAGTTGAGACACATTATGACGTCAACGTCATGACTAGCAAAAAATATTTAATCAACTGCCATATTTTGTTGAAATATTTTGAATTAGTATTCCTTCAGCTACAACTGGTAGAAATTTCATGTAAATTGATCATCATTTGAGTGAACTATAAAAAAAACAAAAAGGGGCTGTTTTTATGAAACACCGCGTACACATCCTAATGCTCATATAGCAGTAAGCAATTATCAAGACATATTTCACACAAAAACTGCACAAAATATTACTAACAAATCAAGAAAGTAAACAGCCCACAAAAATCCTCAACGAAAATGTAAGCTGCAACAGATGAAACAGTGTCATTACTCGATCGCGAATGTGCGGAGCAAGTTTGGCAATGGCCGAGACATTATCCTCGCTGAGTATCGGTTTGATGATGTCCAGTGGATTATGTTGACCGTCAGTCAGCTGCTTGTAGTCAATACCTGGTGGCACACATTCATCACAACACTACCGTCATCATTATCAACATTACTATGCAGTCGGGTCGTTCTAACAGGGTCTTGCCTTTCCTTTTGTCTGTCCATGTGGGCTCCCCAACTCATGCAGGAATTTGTATTCATTTCTACTCAGACTGCAAAGTTTCAGTTAAAAATTACCAATTTTATCTGCTATGGAAATCACATATTACGAAGTACTGTAGTGTAGAAAGCCACGTATTTAACGGAAAGATGGCGACTGGCACAAGAACCAACCATTCTGACTAAGGTGATGATGACGAAGTTCCCTTCCCAAGTCCTGATGCAGATCACGTATGAACAGAAAGCAGCTGTGACACAGCGCAGCACGATTTGTGTGCACAGCTTTGAGATATAATCCGATAGTTTCTAGTTAATAAAGCCCAAATTCCAAACAAACCTGCCACATAACCAATGATGAAGTCCGGTCCCACTCGAATTACCAGCCACTCTCCAGCATAGTTACAAGCAGACGGCTCCGTTTCTTCGGTCACATCGCCCGCAGCTCTCCTGACGAAGATCACCATCGTGCCATTGCTGCCGCGATACGCAAGCCTCCTCCGGATTGGAGAAGACTCGCAGGGAGACCCAGTTACACCTGGTTACGTTCGGTGGAGGCAGACCTGAGACCTCTGAACATTGGTCTTTCTTCTGCGTGGAGAAAAGCTTCTGGGCGGTCGGACTGGCGCCACGTCGTGGACAGGGCCACGCTCTGGAAGAGTATGCCATAAGAAGAAGAAGAAGAAATTCCATTACGCCGACTTTGCGACAATGTCCGGGACAAGTTCCCGACAAAGTCGTGGACGTGTCACGGCACAAATCATTAAAGTCCGCGACACAAATCACGTCGCCGACTTTCATGATTTGTGTCCGCGACAAAGTCCGCGGACTTTGTCGCCAACTTTCCCCGTGCACTGTAACGGGCTAAATTCCATTAGAGCGACACAAACGGGTTTGTCGCGGACTTTGTCGCAAACATCTCGACATGTCCAGATGATTTGTGTCCGCAACTTTCATGATTTGTGTCCACGACTTTCCCCGTGGGGAAGTTTCGGTGAAAGTCAGCGTAATGGAATTTGGGCTTAAGGCATCTATCAACTGGCAGACGGGTGTTAGCGATCTGTGCTGCTAACTTACAGAACGACCTTCAGCCCCAAAACGCTACATCTGCACCATCTTCATGCAGTCTTCGGGCATCATCCGTCCGCAACACTTTCCTGTTCCGACAGTTGTACCCACAAATACTCAACTGACATTTGCATACTCCCGTGGTCACAGCAATAATGCTTATCGTTTAAGCCACACCTTAGTGATGACAACGACACGATCAATGCACAAATATAACAATAATGCTGGTGCCTAAGATAGCGATAGGTCACTGACCAGCAGCGGTAGTTCGCAGTTTCTTGAGCAGCTTGACATGGTTCTGTGGCGAGCTGTCAACTGATTCACAGTCTGCGAGTAGCGAGTAAAAACAGATGAGTCGATCGTGGTCCACGCCACCAATCAGAGGGTAAACGTTCTTGTACATTCGATCAACAAACCTCTTCGATAATTCCACAGCATCCGGTTCTCCGATGCCGGTTAATTTGGGCAAAATCCCAAGGCCGGAAATTCGCTGTTTGATTAAATCTGTTGACAAGCTTCACAAAACAACAACAAATACCGGTACAAATATTTTGCACTTGAAGAAAAACATTCTGATACAAAAAGACTGGCCATTTTTTGTTTTTTGTCATTTATGCAAAGATAAGGAATAAAAATAATAAAAAAATGATGTTTATTCTTTTTATAATAATAAACAACTCTGCACACTTCAGTGTTCTTGTAAATAAAGAATCTATCAATGCAATTACCAATATGAAAATATAAATTTTTACAAAATGCAAAACATAAGGTAAAAAACTAAATATAACAACTAAATATCACGAACAGATTTTTATAAGATGGCAAAAATAATCAAAATGTTCACAAATCAGTAAAAAGTCAGAAATTCAATAGATCTATGCAGCCTACTAGTTATGATTTCGCCTTATAAATTTATTCAAAAAATATAAAAACTTTATCAGTAAAAGCAGATGTGCATACTGGCTTTCATTTTCATCAAAGAGAAACTCGAGGTGAATCATATAAACGTCCCACAGTGGCACACGATATGTCTTTGCCAGTGACACAGCAGTCTCATATACTTCGCTTTCAATGCTCCTAAACACATTACCACAGTAGGATACACACGCTCAACTGAAAGCCATCAGATGTCTAATGCTTCCACTGAAAAGAGTGCTGCCACCTGGTAGACGCAACACAGCGTCAGAGTTTATGGCCTATATGATAATCTTTATTTCACCAAACAAACATTCGTAGACAAAAATTAAACAAAAAAAAAACAAAAAAACAGCAATATAGAGTTAGACTCGGAGAATTGTCATGTTGAGCAACCAACTACAGAGACAGCAATATCAAACAGGGAAAAAACCTGAAAAATCTCAAATCGCGTTAGTTCTGGCTGTGAATTTGTTTACATATATATGTTTATATAGTATGTTGTAACATTAAACAGTCCTGGATGATCGAAAAATCACAGAAATCCACCAACATGGTGTTTCACTGAAACGGAGCCTTTTTCTTTCTTTTGTAACTCAGTCGAATCATGATGATCAATTTTTATCAGCAGTAGCAGAAGAAATACTAATTCATACCATGTCATCAAAATATAGTTGTTAGTTAAATATACTTTGCTAGTCGTGACGTAACGCTGACGTCACAATAGCTGCGTTTTGGATGCTTAACACGTTCATGTTTGTTTATAGATAAGTATATTAAAAATACGCTAACGCTAGAGTATCTACTCTATGTCAAAGCACGAAAAAAAGTTAACTAGCATATTGCCTCAATACAACAAAACAAAACTCTTTTGAATTTTTCGTCTGCAGAAATTAATACTAATAGCTAAAAAAATTAAAACTATCAAAAGTATTATTATCATTAACATATTTATGATATATTTATCTCTGGTACTCTTAACCTGTTCATGGTTGTTAGGCCATCCAAAATGCAGCTAATGTATCGTGAGTACAAGCTTGTCTGTGTCAACTAGTGCTGATAGTTACTACCGTGCTTCAATGGTAAACTTTATCTTGTTCACTGATGAAAAATGTTCATCGTATCAGCACTAAGCAACATGGAGGCATGAGATCAGGCGTCTCGGGATCCAAAAATTCAACCAACAGCACCAGTTGCGACAATGAAGTTTGTACTCATGGCACATTATGACGACAGCATTATGTCACAACTAGCAAAGAATATTCAACTAACAGCCACAATTTGTTAAAATATTTTGAATTAGTATTTCTTCAGTTACATCTGGTGAACATTTCGTACAATATATAATCGACCACCATTTGAGTAAATCATAAAAAGGTGCTTTTCTAATGAAACACAGTGTAATCACTTCATTCTTGGGCCATGCCCAACCCCTCAAAAAATGAAAAAAAAATCCTTTCACAGGTTTATGAGCTATATGGGTCGTTCTGTGTCAAATCAACCAGAGGTGGAAACCCGACCGTCTCAGATTTTCACCCAAAAATTACCACATGCACTGGAATGTGTCCTTAGCATACATGCTAAATTTCAGCTTTCTATCTTGTACATATGCTGAGATAATGAGCTTTTTCCAGGGGTGGTGTCAACCCGTTCGTGTGTCGTGTAGTGTTTTTCAACGATTTCAAGACTCAAATAGACATGATGCTTCATACGGTAGTGTAGCGACATAAATAAAGTGTGGTAGGCTATTTAACAATGGCGTTATTGCCAACTGTACGCAGTATGTGCCAGTAAAAGAATTTTGAAAATAGGTTAACATTGACAAAAATATGGAAAATGGCAAAGTGGGACGTTTTTGGGACACACTGTAAATGGGTTGATCAATGGAAAGCATTTTATAGGTAATACTAGCCAGTTTGAAGGTGATGCATGAGTGAATGGGTAAGAAGTGAAGTTCTTGTAAAAGATTCTTAGATGACAGATGACGGCTGCAGACACGAGCAAGTGAGTTCTGTACAGTTTGCAACCTTATGATGTTGGTAGAACTAAGTTGGCAGCATAATCAAGACGTGATTCAACCAAAGAAGCTACTACGGTCTTAGCGATATCATCAGTGATTTCTGGGCAGGCTGCCCAGCGCATGACCATGTCTGTTAGACTAAGTACTCACATTGCTAGTCCAAGGATTGTCTCCGACTTGTACTGCTCATTGGATATAAAGCGTCCCATGTCAATACCTAGATACACCAAACAAATAGCAGCCCACTAATTCCTTGCACCAGATCTACATTGATGAACTACATGACATTGTAACCATTCACACTACAATATGGGTCACACATCGGCACATGCAATGTTCTGAAGACATTCTCTGTATCATATTGACTACAGATAAGAAGAAGACGTCACTTTTAGAAAGACAGTGAAATGTCTTCAAAGAGCGTGTGGGCAGATATACTAACACAAACACACAGACATAGCGGATGATAAACAGCAGTAAGATTTTTTATGCAGGATTTCATCTATGGGAGTAAGAAGATATGTACACCAAGAAGATCGTTATCACTATTAAGAAAACTGTTTATTTTATTTTTATTTTTTTATTTTAATATGTAATAACACTTGTGACAAACGCACAAGAACAGTAACATAGGAAAACAGTAAAGAAAACTACAAACATTACTAAGAAAACAAAAGGAACACAGAAAATACATGATAAACATAGGAAAAGAATGAAAGAAAAAAAACTGGAAACATTACTAAGGGAAACAAAAGAAATACAGAAAATACATGATAAACAGACTACAAATAAACAAACTAATAACAGTTGCTAAATAAAATTCTATTGATAAATGTCCGTTTGTGCAGTTCAGATGTTACATGATCTATTAATAAACCATGACCTATATCTCTTAATCCGTATTTGTTAGACTTAGCAACCGGTAATAGGTGATGTAGACAATGATTATCATAAGTTGCTTTATAATAAAGCTGGTCATCATAGCTTGCCAATAGCTCTTCTAGAGTTATGATGAACTCAACATATCCATACTTAAAGGCACGCTTATGAGAAGGAAGCTGACCCCTGTCAAGCCGGCGCAAAGCCTGTGCCTGTGTGAGTTCGATCAGGCGTGCGTTGTAATGCATTAGACGTAGTGACATCTGGTGTACTGAGGCTGACATCTGGGTCAGGTCAGACAGTGCCTGGCTAATGTAGGTCATCACGGCAGCCGTTAGACTACGTGGAGATGTGCAATATATTCTGCCGAGGCCTTTGTTATCATTGCTACCAAACCAGCGGAGATCGGATGCAATCTGGACTGAATAGTAGTAGATGGCGATTTGGAGCGCGATGTCAGTTGACGGCAGCGTGACAAAACACTGCTCCGCATCCAATGGCTGCCGAATCAAACACATACAGACAAAGGACATACAAACACCAGCATTGAGCAAATCATTTCTATTATACAGCACATATTCAACTGAATCAATCAACAAATCAGTTACTGTTTCACACACAATTACGATATTATAGTCGCAAAAAAACTGCACAGAATAAGTGCTCTTAAAGCTGCTAAAAATCCAATAAAACGACAGAAAATTGTAACAACACCAACGTTGAGCGTAAGAAATTAATCATGTCTATCAGACAGAATTTGTTGCTTTAGAAAACATACAGTCAACGCTCATACAGTCAGTGCTCACATCGGGAAGTGCCAGCAGGTAGGAGAGACCGAGAGATGAGTCTTGAACGATCATCTCCTCAGCCAAATGCAGCAAAACTGTCAACACCCAATACAAGCATTGACACAATGATAGCACTGGCAAGACTAATACTTAATACACAAACACGAGGTTCTACACTGTGTCCGGTAAAAAAGTACAATAGAAATGTCAAATCTGAACAAATATGAATAAAATTTCAAACACTTAGTCCTCAATAAATTGCTGAATCAATCACCAAATTTTATTGAAGAATTTTATTTCTTACTGGAGTAATTAATAATTGAATATCGATAATAAAATATCTTCGCTTCCAATATGGCGTTTAAATGTAGTCTACTGCAGTCGCTCGATCAAAAGTAGTGTTTGTTAATGCAATCAACGTAAACAATAACAAAGTGGAATTTTCTGCAGACGATTGTGTTTTAATTAAACTGCTCAGATAACAGAAAGTGTGTGGTGTTAAAAAGTTTATCGCAGAATTTCCCAGCAATCTGTGAACACTGTCAGAATTAATCAAATGGTTGCTTAATACTGGTCATTTCACGTTTAGGGGTGACCTTACAAAAGTCATTGTAACTATTGTTTGCAGTGGTAAATTTAACTAAAATTTGGTATTTTAATTGCTAATAGACAACGCATTGTTGATGCAAAATTTGGCCAAAATCGGATTTGTTTATTAGTGTTATGCAAATGTACAAACGCTTACTTATGTAATGCCATATTGGTAACGAAGCTATTTTGCTATCAATATTCAAAAATAAATAACTCTGCTAAGAAACAATATTTTTCAACGAAATTTGGTGGTCACTTCAGTAATTTATTGCGGATTAAGCGTACGTCTTGCTTCGAATCGCTCGTATGTATTGTCGCTCGTTCACGGAAAAAATCTCGCTCGTTCTCGCTCGTCCTGTTTCTCGTTTGCTACTGCTCTCGCTTACAGGTCTACAACCAACCAACCTTCTGCTGTTAAAGAAATAATACTCAAATCATACATGCTAAAAATCTCGACAGGTTATTTGACTTGCATGAAGGCCCAGACAGCGACCAGCAAACTTTGTGGGCATGTCGTCACAATCTGCAGAGACATATAATATGGCAGCAAACATCAACACAGCAGAAATGAACCTTCAATGAGAGTGTGTTGGTTGAATACAGCCGATTCAGTGATGACGTCCTCAAGCGTAGCAGCTCTCAGCATAGATTCACTGGCTGACGTCAGGTAACCACTCCTGCTTGGCTTCAGTGATCGCAACAAACCATCGTAGTCTGCTTCAGCCTTTAGTACACACAATGCCGCCTCAAAACTCAGCTTTCTTCTGACCCACAGTTTTATGTCTGCTAAAGGGGATGTCAGACGAACGACAAAACCGGCCGATTTTATCTGCCGACAAAATCGCCCGACAAAAATCTGTCGTGTGTCATGCAAAAATCGCCCGATTTTTGTCAGCCAACAAAATCAAGCGATTTTGTTGGCCAAGACAGAGCATGTTCTATCTTCGACGATTTTGTCGGCTGACTTTTCGTATATCGGACAACAAATTTTGTTTATGTTGCTATGGTGACTGTTTACAACGGAAGATAAATATTTATTTTAGTTATTTATTGTGTTTGTTATTATTTTCGTTCGTTAGATGCAGAAAAAAAGTGATGCAAGTATTATTTTGCGATCTGCATTCGGCTGTTGTGCTAGCTGATAACGTACGAAGTAGCAGAAAAAAATATCGGCAGTGTGTCATGGTTCACCGATTTTGTCGGCCAAATTTGTCGGGCAACTCAACCACGCCCACAAAAGTCAGCCGACTTTGTCGTTCGTCTGACATCACCTTAATACCTAGTCTGTCGGAAAACACTCTATTTAATGCTTCAGACCATTAGGTATTCCTGCAGTTACATCGTGACATTATTGCACATTACACTCAACTCATGCCTGAGTAATAATAACAGCCCAATGTAATAATAACAATTAAACAAATCTCACTTATCATCGTGGCCAATTTCTGTCCATGTCAGCCTTTTTACTCTGTACTGTTTTTGCCTTTGTGGCGAATAAAAATAGATATTAAAAATAAACATGAAAGAAAATATTCACAGTGGGCCAAAAAACCGGACTTGTTTGAACATTGATAACTTTGCGACGATCAGTGTTAGAAAGTCATGTAATATGTCAAAGTTTCAGAATGCTCTGGAGAGAAAGCGTTGAACTTGCATAGCGGATCATTTAAATACTGCTGGGTAATTAAGCAAAATAATTGCTCACTAGTCAATCATGCTAAGCCCCGCCCACCGTCGCCTGATCTGCAGCACCATTGGTTAGTAGCTCATTCATGCGGTAGCAGTGATGGCAGACGGTCATTCATATTAAGTCTGTACACGATGTCGAATAATAACATGATAAAACGATTGGATGTCTCCACCAATTCGTAACCATATTCTTTGCATAATTTGCATAAAAATTTATTACCCCTAAATCGGGCTGCGCTCCCATGTGCACGAGTTCATTGAACACAAAAACCTGCTGCCAAAAACTCTGGATTTTAATCCTGTGGATTAAAATTCAGTGTGTGGGCATTGCATCAGATGGCATAGTCACAAAATTTCTGAAAATGACCTGAAAATGACGTGTGCTAATCGAATGCTGGGCTCAGCTGATTCTGAACACATTGACTCCAGCGATCAATTAGCTGCTAAAAAACTGATGATGGTTATGAATGCAAAGGGTACCCAACTGCCAATGTTGAATTGTTGTTACTTCACTGTATGCTGATGAAAAAAATCAACTTACATCCATGCGGTACTGTCAATTTAGCATAATTTTAGAAGTGGCACAGATTTATGTAAATCAGGCAAAGAATATTTAAATAGACAGACATGCAAGTTTTATGGTTATTCTATACACAATTCCAAAACCTTTGACAAATCACACACTTTTCCATCAGTAAACATGGTGAAGTTACAAAAGCTCAAATATCCGTGCCAAATCCATGCATTACAGCCAAATTTAGCTGAATTTCAAGGGTAATAAAGATTTATGCAAATTATGCCAAAAAATATTTAAATGCTGTGCTATGCAGGTTTTGCTCTTTTCCTATATATCATTCTGAAACTTTTGACATATCACATGCCTTTCTACCACTAATCGTTGCAAAGTTACCAAAGTTCAAACAGGTCCGGTTTTTTGGCCCACCCTGTACACTGTGTCCAAAAAGTAAACCCCTAGACATTATACAATAAAAATATCAAATTTAAGTGAATCTGCACAAAACTTTGTACATTAATTTCCAATAAATTGCTAAAGCAACCATCAAATTTTGTTAAAAAGTATTATTTTTAGCAGAGTTATTAATTGTTAAATATCGATAGCAAAATATCTCCGTTACCAATATGGCATTACATACTTCAGTTACTCGACGTTTGTTGATGCAATCAACGTAAGCAATAATGTAAACAATAACAAAATGGTATCTTCTGCAGATGATCATGTTTTGATTAAACTATTCAGATAATAAAAAGAATATGGTGCTCAAAAGTTTATTGTGAAATTTCCCAGAAATTAACAGATTTGTTATCCGTTCTAGCATATAATTTTTCACATAGACAGTGAGTTTTTGCATTTTTTGTGTGTTGTCGCATGACAACACACAAAAAATAATACAAAAACTCTCTGTCTATATGAAAAATTACGTGCTAGAACCATTTTGCATTTTCTGTTATACCTACACAATATATAAGCTAAATGCAGCGTAAAATTCACATTTTGTTTCACATTTTACATATGGACAGATTTTGCAGTTTCACATTTCGCGCATCGCACTTTACGTGTGACCGCCCCAGAATACCTCGTGGCATTTCACAGCAAGAACGACGAGCGATCCATCAACTGAGGCTTAACAGATTGACCTCCAGTGCAGCCCGAAGATATCAAGCCTTCATTGGACAGATACCATCTTCAATATGTCCCCATTGTGTAAGTGCAGAAGAAACAGCTGAACATCGGCTTATTTTCTGCCCAAAGTGGTCAGCAGAACGGCTACAGTACTTCGGTGACTTCATCAACATATCAGATGTGTTCCAGGATGCTGACAACCTGGTGGAATTCCTCATCTCTTTGGGGCATCTGCCCCGCCCCTTCCCTCAGAGGCTTGCTACGCCAACAACAACAACTGAAATATAGCACTTTGACTGCCAATAAATGATGCATAGTTAACGGAGAATTTTGCCAGAATCAGATGTTGTTTGTTGGAGTCATATACAAACGTACAGACTACAGAGGACTTTACTTATGTATCGCCATATTGGTAATGGAGATATTCTGTTATCGATATTCAACGGTTAAAAACTCTGTTCAGTAATAATACTTTTCAACAAAATTTGGTGGTCGCTTCAGCAATTTATTATGGATAAAGTGTATGAAATTTTATTCAGATTCGTTTAAATTTGACATTTCTATTGCTCAATGTCTAGGGGTTTACTTTTCTTCTGAACACAGTGTATAATGGCATTAGTGGCAAAATGCAGCTAATAGTGCAGAGGTGCTAACAACAAAGCAGATCAGATATAACTTCATAAGTACAGCGCAGTAGAAAGCAAGTTGTCAACACAGAAGAAATTAGACCGAGCTTCAAAGCATAAGGACCTTGTTGACATAGCAGTCTGCATTGAAAGACTCATAGAATGGATGGCAGGCGAGTTGGTGCAGATCCATGTTATGCCGGTCGTCCGGCTGAGTAGCGGTACGCTGTGCTGGACGCAGATTGGCGAGTGTCTGTCTCCACCAGGTGGCGTCACCGAGCTGTGACAGAGCACGTCGTGTTGCACGGTTTGTCGACTGCAGGATCTCCCTCGTGTGACTGATTGCACCACGTGCAGACGAAATGATTGTCTCGACTTCAGAGCTCGATGACGGACTGCTGCTGCGGTTACCAACCTGACAGCTGAGCCTCTCATACAGCAACTGACACAACCAGACATAACACACAATAAGCTCGTTGCTGGCATGGTGCACGGGCAACATGTTGCACTCCATCTGTTGTTGGAGACGTGTTGTCTCCGTCGGGAGACGTGTTGTCTCCGTCGTTGCAAGTTTTCCGCAGCAGACTGAACTTTTTTCCCGGTCTTACAGACATGACTACGAACGTCTCACTGCGCTGACTACTATTACATGACTTCACTGTTTAGGCTTATTGTTACGTGTCCTTGTAGTCTTAGGACTCAACGCCACATTAAAGTTAATTCGTCCTTCATCATCATCATCATCATCATCATCAACAAAGTTACTCTGCATCGGGCCAGCTGACTGTCTGTCTGTTGATAACTATGCTAACTGCTAAACTGATATGGATACGTGAACTGCAAAATCATTTGACTATAGATCAGTTTAGCAAAAAATTGGAAATGAAATTGGTGCTTGAAATCTTAATTCTAAATAAATGTTCAAATTAGTATTGCTAACATCACTGCTATCAGGGTAACAGCGGCATCATCATCTTCATGGTAAATAGCACTAGAACCACGATCAAAGCAGACAGGACAGAATATCCTAACTTAGTTGAGAAAAATGCTCCATCAAGCACCAACCATAAGACTGTAAAAAACAAACAATAGTGCAATTCTAGTTCACTTTACCAGTTGTACCAATACTGTGATTAACACCATTATAATGCACAATAAATGTACAAAACATTAGTTTATACACTTGTTAACGGCAACATTTAAGGACTTGCACATCGAAAACAGCAAAAATTACAAAAGGTGATGATGCCCGCATCACACTGACTGCGTGTCAATGTCCTGCTGAATAATATCACCTTTTGTAATTTTTGCTGTTTTCGATGTGCAAGTCCTTAAATGTTGCCGTTAACAAGTGTATAAACTAATGTTTTGT